>Ga0070739_10001179_pt1 | contig 41336 bp, 45 predicted proteins | sample Coa_R1_7_FD_66445 | JGI IMG/M metagenome (GOLD analysis project Ga0070739, IMG submission 66445) | Surface soil microbial communities from Centralia Pennsylvania, which are recovering from an underground coalmine fire - Coalmine... | ecosystem: Environmental > Terrestrial > Soil > Unclassified ...
GCGCCTGGATCGAGACCTGGAACGAGAACCCCCGACCGTACGTGTGGACCAAGCCCGCCGAACGGATCCTCGAATCGATCGCCCGATACTGCCAACGAATCAACCAAACGGCACACTAGCTCGAGCTGGGCATCATGAGCTGTCGGGCGAAAGCTCGCGACGAGCCGCTCGGCGAAGGGCCGCAGCGAGACGGGCTTCACGCGCACACCCTCGGCGAGGTCGAGTTGGGTGAGCTCGCGCAGGTCGCTGAGCAGATCGCGCAGCCGGGCCGTCTGGGCCTCGATCACGCTCTTTGCCTCGCGCCGCGCGTCTTCGTCCTGGGCGGCGCCATCGGCGAGCGCGAGCGCAAAACCTGAGACCGCGTTGACAGGGGTCGCGACCTCGTGCGCCACATCGGCCAGGAACTGGCGCTGGTCGCGGTCGGCTCGCTCGAGCCGAGACGCCATGTCGTCGAAAGCGCTGCCGAGCTTGACCAGCTCCTACGGGCCGGAGGTGCCCATGCGCGCGCCGAGGTCGCCGTGGGAGACGCGTTCGGCCGCGTCGATCGCGCGCTGGACCGGCGTGCGGACCGCGCGGGTCACCAGGGTGGCCGCGATGATCGCCGCGAGGATCACGAGCGCCAGGACGCCCGCGGTGATCAGCGTCAGGTCAAGCGTCGTGTTCGGGCCCTCGGAGGAGTAGTCGGCGAGCCTGACCACGCCACCGGCAAACGGGGCGTCGACCCGCAGTTCCAGGTCTCGCCCCACCGGTCTGGGGCCCTGAAAGATCGTCTGCCCGTCCCGCTCGACCGTGATCTGATCGCTGGTCAAGAGCGCCTGTAGGGCGGCCAACCGGGCATGGTCGGCGCCAGCCTCGACCTGGCCGGCGATCGTGCGTGCTTGTTGACGCGCCTTCGCGGCGTCGGCGGAGCGCTCGTTGGCGCTCTGGACGTGGTTGAACAGCAGCACCGCCGCCGCCAGACCAACCACAGCGCTGGCGATCATCGCGACCAGCAGCCAGAAGCGCAGTGATGGCGCGCGGGTGAACATCTAGTAGGGCTCCAAGCGGTAGCCCACGCCGCGCAGCGAGCTGATCTTCACCGCATCGCCGAGCTTGCGCCGCAAGCCCGCAATATGCACATCGACCGTCTTTGGCTGGAGGTAGGTCGACCCCCATACCTGCTCAAGGAGCGCGTCCCGAGTGTGCGCTCGGTCCGGATCTCGCAAGAGCGCCCCGAGGAGGTCGAACTCCCGCCGGGTGAGCTCCACCTCGCGCCCGTGGGCCGTCACCCGCCGCGCCTCCTCGTCTAGCTCCACGGGCCCGAGCCGAAGCGGCCCCTGGACGCCGAAGCCGCCGCGCGCGCGGCGCAGCTGCGCCCGCACCCGCGCCACCACCTCAGGCGCTGAGAACGGCTTGACCACGTAGTCGTCTGCTCCGAGCTCAAGCCCGGCGATCCGTTGGGCCTCCTCGCCCCTCGCGGTGATCAGAATGATCGGGATCCCCGACTCGGTCCTGATCCGCCGAAGGACCTCAAAGCCGTCGAGCTCGGGAAGCATCACGTCGATTAGCGCCACGTCGATCCCCCCGCGGCGTAGCAGCGACAACGCGTCCAAGCCGTCGTCGGCCTCGATCACCTCGTATCCCTCCTTCTCGAGGTACAGGCGCAAGAGCCCCCGAAGCGAATGCTCGTCATCGACCACCAACACCCGTGCTGCAGACATCAGGGCGGCGATTGTTCCACAGCACTTCTGGCCTCCAATTCAGCATTTCTGACCCGCTACCGGACCATTGCCGTTCCATAACCAACGCCGGGCAAGCTCATGACATCGCCTCCCGGAACCCGGCAAGCCGGGACTCGGACGGCAGACGAGAAACCCACGACAGAGGAGCCTCAGATGATCACCGCCGCGATTCTCAATGCCATCCTGGCGCTCGGCGTGATCGTGACGGTCGTCACGCCACTGGTGTGGGCGATCCTCACCCAGCATCGCGACCACCCGACGACACCGGTCGCGACGCGCGCCACCAAGCGCCCAGTGCGCTCGCAATCACGCCAGCCAATGACGCGGCCGAGCTACAAGTCGGTCACCGGTCGGGCGTGATGACCAACGGCTCTGAGCCGCCCCGCGCTACCCGTGGGCGGTCGATGACCACTATCAGTTCGTGATGCTGATGGAGGGGTAGCCGCCGTTCGAGACGGAAGTCCCGGCAGCGAACCACTCTCAGGCGACGACTTCGATCCAGTCGAGGATCTGCTCGTCGCTGATCTGTTCGAGCAGTTCGGGGTGGTCGCTGCGCATGTGGTTGCGGATGTCGGCCAGGACCTCCTCGTCGGTCTCAGCGCGGGCGATGTAACCGCACTCGCATTTGACCTGTCGGGCCATCGGAGCGCTCCTTCCGGCGCAGCGGAGTCGGGATTGGTGGAGAGACCGATTATCGTCCTCCCATGACGGTCACGTCCAGGGTTCAGCTTTGCGGGCGGTACGTGGTGGAACTCAACGGCGCGCGGCTCGAGTCGCGGCTGCCGGGTCGTCAGGGTCGGCTGCTCGTCGCGTACCTGGCCTTGAATCGTGACCGACCGGTCGCGCGGGGCGAGCTGGTCGAGGCGGTGTGGCCGGGTGAGTTGCCGCGCGATCCGGCGGATGCGCTCGCGGCGCTGCTCTCCAAGGTTCGGACGGTGTTCGGGGCCGAGCGTCTGCCGGGCCGCAGCGAGGTCCAGCTCGTGCTGCCGGCGGGCGCTCGCGTGGATGTCGAGCAGTCGCTGACGGCGGTCCACGAGGCGGAGTCGGCGTGCGCGCTCCACGACTGGTGTCGTGCCTGGGGTGCATCGCTCGGCGCGATGCTGGTCGCGAAGCGTCCCCTGCTCGGAGTGTTCGAGGCGGAGTGGATCGACGACTGGCGGCGGACACTCGACGACGTGCTGGTGCGCTCGCTCGAGTGCTACGCGGCCGCGTGTCTCGGGTTGCGCGGTACCGAGTTGGCAGGCGGCGAGCGCGCGGCACGTGAGCTCGTCCGCTTGGCGCCGCTGCGGGAGAGCGGCTCGGCGTTGTTGATGGAGGCGCTCGAGCGGCGGGGGAACGTCGCCGAGGCGCTGCTCGTCTATGAGGCTCTGCGGCGGCGGCTCCGCGACAAGCTCGGGGTTGCGCCGGCTCCGCACCTGCAGGAGGCATACCGGCGGCTGCTCAGCGCCCGCGCCCCGGCCTGACGCCAACCTTTCGCCAGGATTTCAACCGGCTGTGCGCAACCTCGGCCTGGGACTCTCGCCCCGACCTGAGATCGAGCGAGAGGAACGAACGATGTCCATGACCACGGACGCATTGGCGGAGTCGCTGCGCGGCGCCCTGATCGCCACAGACGATCCGGAGTACGACGAGGCGCGGCGGCTCTACAACGCGATGATCGACAAGCGTCCGGCGCTGATCGCCCGCTGCGAGACCGTTGCCGACGTGATCGCCTGTGTCCGCTTTGCCGCCGCCGAGGACCTTGAGCTGGCGATCCGTGGCGGCGGACACAACGGAGGTGGTCTCGGCAGCGTCGACGGTGGCCTCGTCGTCGACCTCGCGCTGTTGCGCGGCGTTCGGGTCGACCCAGACAAGCGCATTGTCACGGTTGCCGGTGGAACGACGCTCGGCGAGGTCGACCACGCCACCCATGCGTTCGGGCTGGCGGTGCCGGCCGGGATCATCTCCACGACCGGCGTCGGCGGCCTCACTCTGGGTGGTGGCCTCGGTCACCTCACGCGTCGCTACGGACTCTCGATCGACAATCTGATCGCGGCAGACGTCGTGCTAGCCGACGGGTCGCTCGTCCGTGCGAGCGCGAGCGAGCACGAGGACCTGTTCTGGGCGCTTCGCGGTGGGGGCGGGAACTTCGGTGTCGTCACCTCGTTCACCTTCCACGCGTGCCCGGTCTCGACCGTCGTCGCCGGACCGATGCTTTGGCCGCTCGAGCAGGCGGGCGACGTGCTCGCCTTCTACTCGGATCTCATCGCCGCGGCGCCGGACGAGCTGAACGGGTTCTTCGCCTTCCTCACCGTCCCGCCCGGGCCGCTCTTCCCCGAGGAGCTGCACCTGCGGAAAATGTGCGGCGTCGTCTGGTGCCACACGGGTTCGCCGAACGAGGCGGATACGGTGCTCGCTGTGATCCGTAAGCGGTTTCCACCGGCCCTCGACGGCGTTGCCGAGCTGCCGCTGCCGGCGCTCCAGTCCGCGTTTGACTGGCTCTTTCCGCCCGGTGAGCAGTGGTACTGGCGCGCCGACTTCGTGAAAGAGATCCCGTCGGCCGCGATCGAGGCGCACCTCACCCACGCCGCCGAGCTCCCAACCTGGAAGTCGACCGTCCACTTCTACCCGATCGACGGGGCAGCCTCGCGGATCGCGCCGGGCGCGACGGCCTGGGCCTACCGAGATGCCCGCTTCGCCCAGGTGATCGTCGGCTCGACCCCGACCCCGCGAACGCCGCGCTGATCCGCGATTGGACCGTGTCGTACTGGGAGGCGCTCCACCCCTACGCGACGGGGGGCGCGTACAGCAACTTCCTCATGGACGAGGGAGACGACCGCGCGAGGGCCAGCTATGGCGCCAACTACGACCGCCTCGCCCGCGTCAAGGCGCAGTACGACCTGAGCAACCTCTTCCACGTCAACCAGAACATCAAGCCCGCCGTCGGCAGGTGAGGAGAGCCGACATGATCGCGAAACGGGCCCGGCTGGCAGACACGCCGATCGAGACAGGATCGCCGTGACCGACTTCTGCCTCGTCCACGGCGCCTGGCACGACGACGCCTGCTGGCGGCTCCTCGTCGCGGAGCTCGAGCAGCGCGGCCACCGCTGCCTTACGCCGGTACTGCCACTCGAGAAAGCAGACGCCACTTTCGCTGACTACGCGCGCATCGTGACTGACAGCCTGGAGGGCTGTGAGGAGCCAGTGCTGGTGGGCCACTCGCTCTCCTCAGCGGTGGTCCCGCTTGTGGCCGTCGAGCGCCCGGTCGCGTTGTTGGTCTACCTCTGCCCAGCGATGTGCGGCTTCTCGGCGGTCGCTGACGAGCCGCCCTACCGCCGCAGCGGGTACATCGAACCGCCGCGGGACGCGGCTAGGCGCAGCTACTGGCCGCGACTGCGAGCGGTCGAGCAGCTCTACGGCCGCCTCGACCGCCCGCTCGCCGAGGAGCTGGCCGCGCGGTTGCGGCCCCAGCCGCTGGACATCTTCGACGCGCCTTACCCACTCGAGCGCCCACCCGACGTCCCCTCCGCCTTCATCTACACCCGCGACGACGAGCTGTTCGACGACGCTTGGTCGCGCTGGATCTGCCGCAAGCTATTGAACGTGGAGCCGGTCGAGCTCCCCGGCGGGCACTTCCCCATGCTCGAGCATCCCGAGATGCTCGCCGACGCGCTCGAGCAGGTGTCGAGATGAACCGGAGCTTCACCATCCGATCCACCTCCTGACACCGCCTCCCGGCTTCCCGGACGTCAGGCAGCTTGCGCACCAATTCAGCGGCTGCTCGCGTTTTCTTGTCCGCGCGGTGGGTACTCGACGGGGGCGACCGAGAGCAGCACCGCTGGCTGGTCGCAGTTCCCTCTCTCCTCTCTCCTGAGGCGGCGGCCCCCAGGCGATGCCCGAGGGGGTCGCCGGCCTCAGGAGCGCTGACCACGACCCGGTCAAAGAACGGACGAAAGCGAGGACTGATTTGAAGGCATCGGCTGCATCCCGATCAACTTCGACGAATCGGACGCTGGCGGACGGCCCACGCCTACGCGAAGGGCGATCACCGACTGAAGGAGGTGCTGCGAATGGCTGAGAAGCCGACGATCGCCGTTCTCGGCGCCGGGGGCACGATGGGATTGCCGATGGCGCGCAACCTGGCCAGAGCCGGCTTTCCTATCCGGGCCTGGAACCGCTCGCGGGAGAAGGCGGAGCCGCTCAGAGAGGACGGGGCGGAATTGGTCGAGTCCCCGGGTGAGGCGGTGCAGCGCGCCGACGTGACGCTGACCATGCTGGCGGACGCCGACGCGGTGCTCGAGACGATGGATCAGGCCCTCGCCGAGCGTTCGCCCGACGGTCCGATCTGGCTGCAGATGAGCACGATCGGCGAGCAAGGGACCGAGCGCTGCATCGAGCTGGCCAGCCAGCATCAGCTCACGCTCGTGGACGCGCCGGTGCTCGGGACCAAGCAGCCCGCGCAGGAGGCGAAGCTCGTGATCATGGCCTCCGGGCCGGCCGAGCTCAGAGATCAGCTCCAGCCGATCTTCGACGCGATCGGGCAGCGGACGATGTGGGTCGGGGAGGCCGGCGCCGGCTCCCGGCTGAAGATCGCCACCAACACCTGGATCCTCGCCGTGGTCGAGGGCACCGCCGAGACGTTCGCGCTGGCGGAGGGGCTCGGCCTGGACCCGCAGCTGGTGCTCGACGCGGTCGCTGGCGGGCCGCTCGACCTGCCCTACCTGCAGATGAAGGGCAGGGCGATCATCGAGCGCTCGTTCGAGCCGTCGTTCCGGCTCGCGCTGGCGGCCAAGGACGCCACGCTGGTGGAGGAATCCGCGCGCCGCCACGACCTCGAGCTGCCGCTTTTGCGCACGATCCGCGAGCGCCTCGAGCAGGGGGCGGCCGAGCACCCCGACGAGGACATGATCGCCACCTACCTCACAAGCGCGCCCGCGTGACAGCGCCGGCGTTACCGGTGTCCGGGAGGGGGTAGTGACCACCCATGGCCGTAGATGAGCCGAGCCGAGATCTGGAGCTGGTGTCGTCGGAGCCGTCGGGTTCCGATGCCATGCGCGTCTCCAACGCCATCGGCCGCATCCACAAGGAGCTGGTCGGACGCGGTCCGGATCGAGTGCGGACGCATATCGAGGAGGACGTCGTCGTGTGCGTGCTCGAGGGCGGATTCACCCACGTCGAGCAGAGCCTGCGAGACCACGTGGGAGCGGGCGCGGTGGTCGAGCTGCGCGTCCACGTGCAGGAGGCGATGAAGCGGGCGGTGATCGAGGCCGTCGAATCGATCCTCGGCCGACCCGTGCGCTCGTTCATGAGCACCAACGACCCGGGCGCCAACGTCCAGGCGGAGGTCCTGCTCCTGGGCCCGCGGTCGGCGTAGGCGGACCGGCGGGTCGCCGTCCTCCGCGCGCCTCCGCGGCGCGAGTTGGTTTGAAACCCCGGGGCCTGAACCGGTGGCGAGCGGGTCGCCCGCCCGGTATATATCGACCGCGACGGGCGGCGACCTGGTTGCGGCGCGTCGATCAGTCAGAGTCAGGACCGGCGCGGCGGAGAGTCGCTGCCACACCGGATGGCTCCTCGGGTTGACGTCGGAACTGGGAGCCGACCATGCGGACATTCCGGGAGGATCTGGTCGATGGCCTGAGCGAGGAGGTCGCGGCGTGCGTCCGCGCCCCGAGCGATGGCGGCCAGCTCCTCGGAGCTCGGCCATGAGCGATCAAGCACCGCGCCTCGTGGGGCCGGGAGACAACGACCCCCTCGGAGAGGGGGCGGGGCCGGGGGAACGCGCCCCGGGGCAGCTGGCGCTCAGCGAGCACAGGGGTGAGGGCACGCTCGTGCTCGAGCTGGCAGGCGAGCTGGACCTCGCCACCGCCGGCTTGATGCGCGAGGCGCTGGAGAGGATGCAGCTGGAGCAGCCCGAGCTGGTCGTGATCGACCTCAGCGGGCTCTCATTCATCGACTCCACGGGCATCAGGGTGATCGTCTCCGCATACCAGCGGCTGCAGGACGCCCCGCGGCCCAGGCTCGAGATCCGACCCGGAAACCGGGCGATCCAGCGCGTCTTCCAGATCACGGGACTCGACCGGGTGCTCCCGTTCGCGGCTCCGTGACACGGACGCCCTCGGAGCGTCTCCTTGCGCTGAGCGCCACGACCTAGGGCACTGAGAGCGGGTCCACCCGGCGCGGGTGCCCATCCCGCGGCTGCCTCTCCCCCCGGATCCCGGCGGCGAGCGGCGGGGAGGGCCAGGCCGGCTCCTCGCCGGCCTGCCAGCGGTCCAGGTCGGGGCGCCTCAGCCGGGCGCGGCCGAGGATCACCAGGCAGGTGGCGAACAGCCCTCCGCCGGCGGCGATCGCGAAGCACACCCACACGGTCGTCTCGACCCCGGTCGCCAACTGGTGCGAGACGGTCATCGCCAGGTGCAGGAGCACCGGGGCGGCGAGGAACGCGGCCACGCCGCGCAGCAGCTCGACGAGCGCGAAGACGCGCTGGATCTGGGCCGAGCGCAGCGAGAAGCCCGCGATGAACAGCGCTGGGGACACCGACCCTCCGACCCCCAGCCCGACGAGGCCGGACCCCACGAGCACCAGAGCGTCGCCCCCGTGCGCGACGCCCGTGAGCACGGCGGCGCCGGCGCTCAGCATCGTCATCCCGCCGAGCGCCAGCAGCGGGACGAAGCGGGTCCGGAACAGGAGCCCGAACAGGACCGCCGTGGCGACCGCGGCACCGAACTCCGGCCAGAAGAGCATCGCCATGTGCCCGGGCGAGATCCTGCTCTGAAGCGCGGTCTGCGCGACCGTGACCAGGCCCACCGACGCCGCCCCGGCGGACATCGCCACCGTGACGCCCGCGATGGGGAAGGTGGTGGCGAGCTGGCGCACCGGCATCAGCGGGCGAGGCACGCGGTACTCGTAGGCCACGAGCGCGACGATCAGGGCGCCGCCCATTAGCGGCAGGAACACGATCACTTCGAGCATTCGGTGGGTGAGCAGCTCGGAGGCGCCGAAGAACGCCGCGGACGAGCCGGCGCCCGCGAGGGCCAACGCCACCCAGTCCCACGGCGCGCTGCGGTCCTGCGGAGGCTGATCCTCGAAGGTGAGGACCGCGAACAGCAGCGCCATCCCCCCGAGCCCCGCGACGATCCAGAACAGCGGCCGCCACGCGTGCGCTTCGGCCTGAAGGCCACCCACCACCGGCCCGAGGGCGACGGCGCCGAAGATGCAGAGGTTCATGATGAACCCCGTCCACGGCATCCTCGACGTCGGCCAGCCGACGACCAGCGGGGGCACCGCGGCGATCAGCATGAGGCTGGTCGTGAGCCCCTGCACGACGTGCCCGGCGATGAACAGCCCGGGCGTGGGGGCGAGCGCGGCGAGGATCGAGCCGACCACGAACAGCGCCGCGTAGAGCAGGAGCATCCGCCGGCCGCGCAGGTGGACGGCGAACTGGACGGCCAGCACGGTGCCGAACGCATAGGCGGCGTTGGCCATCCCGTCGGCGAGCTGGAGCCCCTGCCGGCTGAGCGGCAGGCTCTTGGACAGGAGCGGCAGCAGCGGGTTGATCGCCGCGGTCAGAGCCAGGTAGGGGATCAAGGCGAACACCACCAGCGCCACTGCCGCCGGATAGCTGTCGGCGAGCGGCCCCCGAAAGCGCATCGACGCCATGGCCCTGCCCTACCCGCGCCGGCTCCCGTCAACCGCGACGCCAGCGGCGAGCGGCCGCCGATGCGGGCGGATCGCCGCGCGTTTCGCGGCCCCTCGCCGGGGTACGGCAAGGGTCGGCGTCGGAAATCCGAGACAAGCGAGGTTGACGTGAAAGCGGTGGTATTCCATGCGGTCGGCGACATCCGCGTCGACGAGGTGCCCGAGCCCGAGATCCAGGAGCCGACCGACGCGGTCGTGCGCCTGACCTCGAGCGCGATCTGCGGGACCGACCTGCACTTCGTCCGGGGGACGATGAGCGGGATGAGGCCGGGGACGATCCTCGGGCACGAGGGGGTCGGCGTGATCGAGCAGCTGGGCGAGGACGTGCGCAACTTCGAGGTCGGCGACCGGGTGGTGATCCCCTCGACGATCGCGTGCGGGTCGTGCTCCTACTGCCGGGCGGGCTACTCCGCGCAATGCACCGAGGCCAACCCGAACGGCCCCGCGGCGGGGACCGCGTTCTACGGCGGGCCGGAGCTGTCCGGCCCGTTCCACGGGCTGCAGGCCGACAAGGCGCGGATCCCCTACGCCAACGTCGGGCTGGTCAAGCTCCCCGAGGAGGTCTCCGACGAGGACGCGATCCTCATCTCCGACATCTTCCCGACCGGCTACTTCGGCGCCGACATCGCCGAGATCGGCGAGGGTGACACGGTGGCCGTGTTCGGCTGCGGGCCAGTGGGCCAGTTCGCGATCCTGTCGGCCAAGCTGCTTGGCGCCGGACGCGTGCTGGCGATCGACGGCGTCGAGGACAGGCTGGCGGCGGCGCGCCGCCAGGGGGCGGAGGTGATCGACATGGGTCGCGAGGATCCCGTGCAGGCGATCCGCCGCCTGACCGGCGGGATCGGGGTCGACCGGGCAATCGATGCGGTCGGCGTCGACGCCGAGCGGCCAAAACAGGGTCCGGCGGCGCAGGGGTCCGAGCGGCTCGCGGAAACGTTCCAGCAGGAGGTCGCCGCCAACGCCCCCGAGGCGGCGCCCCGGAACAGCAGCTGGAAGCCCGGCGATGCGCCCTCACAGGCGCTGCGGTGGGCGGTCGAGGCGCTGGCCAAGGCGGGGACGCTGTCGATCATCGGCGTCTATCCGCCGACGATGGAGTCATTCCCGATCGGACTGGCGATGAACAAGAACCTCACGATCAACCTGGGCAACTGCAACCACCGCAAGTACATCCCGCACCTGGTCGAGCTCGTGCGCACCGGCGCGGTGGTGCCCTCGGCGGTGATCAGCCAGGTGGAGAACATCGAGGACGCGGTCGACGCCTACCGCTCCTTCGACCGGCGCGCGTCTGGCTGGATGAAGGTGGAACTGGCGCCGGCGGCGTAAGGGCCGGCGGGGTCGCCGATCGGGTCGGCGCCACTCCCCAGCGCGCGCAGGCCTCATACTGCGACCGTGGAGAGGGACAGGGTGGCAGAGCACCGGGCCGCCGCCGAGCGTCACGAATCGGCCGCGCGCAACCACGACCGGGCGGCCGGGTTCTGGCAGGGGAGGGGCGATCGGGAGCGAGCCGAGCTGCAGCGCGAGATGGCCGAGTACGAGCGCCAGGGCGCGGAGCTCGAGCTCCGCTGGGCCGAGCTGGTCGATTCCAACGTCCCCGAGACCTCGCGGGAGGCGACCGAGGTCCTGAGGACGCACACGCGCCAGGGCGCCCGACGGCTCTCGGTCGTGCTGAGACAGACGGCCGACTCACTCGATCGAGCCGCGAACATCGCCGAGGAGCACGCCCGCCGACACCAGGACGCGGGACGGCTGGAGGCCGCCGAGGACGAGCTTCGCGCGGCCGAGCGGACTCGCGAGGCCGCTCGCCGGGCCCGTGCCCAGGCGGAGCAGTGGGTGGATCTGGTGAGCGAAAGAGCGCCCGCCACGTCGGATCAGTAGTTGCCCGCCGCCGTCCGCGGATTGCTCCCGATGCGGCCCGCGGCGGCGCAGGCGACGATCGGCGAATGACGATCCTCTGGTTCATCGTCTGGCTGATCGCCAACAACGTCGGGGGTCACGAGCCCCTGCTGTTCGACCCGGTCAACGCGTGGGCGGCGACGCTGATCCTCGCGATCGCGCTCGACCTCGCCGGATCGCACGCCCGCACGACGCAGAAGAGATGATTTACTGCGCCCGGGGCCAGTGGGCGCAGCTTGATGAACGTCACCCATTTCGAAATCGAGGAGCGCGAAGCGGGTGACCGTCTGTGCCTCGTCCTCAAGGGCGAGCTCGACCTCGCCGCCGCGCCGGTGCTGCACGCTCGCCTGAGCGAGCTGCGCCAGCAGCGGCGGGCCGTGCGGCTCGATCTCTCCAGGCTCGAGTTCATCGACAGCTCGGGCGTTCACGTCCTGATGCGGGCGCTCAACCACGCCCGGACGGACGGCTGGCAGCTCGAGATCGGCGCGCGGCTCTCGCCGCCGGTCAGGCGGATCTTCGAGCTGGTGCAACTCGATCGCGTGCTCGTCGAGGAAGACGGCGAGCCCGACCTCGCATCGCGCGATTAGACCACCGAGTTTGAGGTAATTCTCCGGCCCAGAGGTCGTCAACCATGCGTCCGCGGCGCGTCCGCGGCCCATACCGCCGCCCCACAGGAGGCTGCTCGTCATGGAGGTGGGGGACAGAATTCTCGATTCCCACGGCGCTTCGCTCGAGCGCGGTCGGCACTTCGTCCAGTTCTACTCCGACGACGCCGAGCTGGCGCGGACGGTGGCGCACCATTTGGCGACCGCCCTGCGCGACGGCGGAGTGGCGCTGGCGATCGCCACCCCGCGGCACCTGCGCGGATTCGAGGCGGAGCTGAGCGCTGTCGGCGTCGACGTCCCGGCCGAAGCGCGCCGGGGAAGGCTGGCCCTCCTGGACGCCGCCGAGACGCTGGCGCGGTTCTGCGACGAGCGCGGGACCGACCGGGCGGCCTTCCGCGAGGCGATCGGCGAGCTGCTCGGGAGGGCCGCGGGGCGGGGGGCTCCCGTCCACGTGTTCGGCGAGATGGTCGCGCTCCTCTGGGACAGGGGGCGCGTCCCGGCGGCGATCGAGCTCGAGGAGCTGTGGAACGAGCTGGCCGAGGAGACGGCCTTCAACCTCATGTGCGCCTACGCGAGCCGATCGCTCGCCGGCGGGGAGGGGGCCGCCGCGGTGCGGGAGGTCTGTCGGCTGCACACGGCGGTGCTCGATGATCCAGGGGCGGTGGTGGACGGGGAGCCGCCCGCCCTCGAGCTCAGCTCGGAGCTCGACGCCCGTGCCGACGCGCCCCATCGGGCGCGCGAGCTCCTCGACGACGCGCTGCGGCGCCGCGGGGGCGCCGGGAGGCTGCGCGCCGATGCCCAGCTCGTGCTCAGCGAGCTGGTCACCAACGCCGTCATCCACGCGCGCACGCCGGTCTCGGTCACCGTCAGCCTGGGGGCCGACGGGGTCCGCCTCGCGGTCCGGGATTTCAGGCCCCGCCTCCCGGTCGACGACGAGCGCGGTCCCAACACCGGCCTGGGGCTCGGCCTGAGGCTGGTGGGCTCGCTGGCCGCGGCATGGGGCATCGAGCCAGTCCCGGACGGCAAGGTCATCTGGGCGCGGCTGGACGCCTGAGTCGCCGGGCCTCGCAACGCCCCGAAGGCGCCGGGCCTCGCTACCCTCCGGACGCCGTCGAGCGGGCGCGCCGGCGGCGCCACACCCGGCGCGCGACCCAGAAGAGCACCAGCACGCCGACGGCGATCGCGAAGTAGGTGTCGTAGCGGGTGGCGTCGCGGTAGATCGTGTCGATGTGGTTGCCCGAGAAGTAACCCACGCAGCTCCAGACCGCGACCCACAGCGCCGCGCCCAGCGCGTTGAAGCCCAAGAAGCGCAGCCACGGCATCCCGATGATCCCGGCGATGATCCCGTTGGCCTGGCGCAGGCCCTCGATGAAGCGGGCGACCGCGACGATCTTGCCCCCGTGGCGCTCGAAGAAGCCCGCCGCCTTGTCGAGGCGCTCGGCGGTGAGCAGGATGTAGCGGCCGTAGCGCTCGACCAGCCTGCGACCCCCGAAGTGCCCGATCGCGAAGCCGATGTTGTCGCCGCTGACCGCGGCCAGGAAACCGATCACCCCCACCAGCCAGATGCTGAGTCGCCCCGTCCCGGCGTACACGGCGCCGAGGATCAGCACGGTCTCCCCCGGGACGGGAACACCGAAGTCCTCCAGCAGGACGAAGAACGCGATCACGGCGTACCCGTAATGGTTGAGGGGGCCCTCCAGGTTGTGGAGGACGCCCGGAAGGTGCTGGGGGGCGCTGTGGTACACGGAGAGCGACCTAGATCAAGGTCTAGGCAGGAGTAGCCCTTCGTCTAGTTCCCAGCCGAAGCCGCGGCTGTCACTCTTCCATCCACATTGGGACCGACCGGGGGCGCTCCAGGGGGCAGCGGATCTCCCGGTGTCTTGGCGTCCGGGGCAGGCGCCAAGACACGGGAGGCCATCCGGCGCATCCTCCTCCTCAGCCGGACCGGCCGCCACGCTCCAGATCGAGATCATCGAGCCACTGGAGCAGGGCGCGATTGACCTCCTGGGGCGCCTCCTGGTTGACCCAATGCCCCGCCCCCGGGACCACCACCTTCCCGCGCAGGTCGGTGACCCATCCGTGCATCCCCTCCGTGGGCATGAACGCGCGCACCGGATCCCGCTCGCCGGTGAGGAACAGCGCGGGCTGCTCGATCCGCCGACCGTCGAGATGGGCGGTGCGCTCCCAGTTGCGGTCGATGTTGCGGTAGTAGGCGAGGCCGCCCGAGAACCCGGTGCGCTCGAACGCCTCGACGTACACCGCCAACTCCTCCTCGCTCATGAACCGCGGCGTGGGAGGACTCTCCTCGGCCCGGCTGGCCCACCGCGCGTTCCAGACCTCCGTGGTGGCCAGGGTGCGCCGGACGTCCCTGGCGAGGGCGGCGTCGGCCACGCCCGGCTCCTGGAACCACACCATGTAGAAGTCCGCGCCCAGCCGCTGGCGCAGGATCGCAAGCGGCGGCGCCGGCGCCCGGGGGACAAACGGCACGCTCAGCCCGGCGACGGCGAGCACGCGCTCGGGGTGCATCCAGGCCGTCCTCCACGCGATCTCGGCCCCCCAGTCGTGGCCGACCAGCACCGCTGCATCGGTGCCGGCGTGGTCGATCAACGCCAGGACGTCAGCGGTCAGCGCGTCGATCCCGTAGGAGTCGATCGCCTCCGGCACGTCGCTGGCACCGAACCCCCGCAGGTCGGGGACCAGCACGCGGTAACCGGCGGCGGTGAGGGCGGGAACCTGGTGGCGCCAGGAGAAGCCGAGCTCGGGGAAGCCGTGCAGGAGGACGAGCAGCGGTGCGCCGCCGGGGCCCTCCTCGCGCACGTGCAGCGCGGTTCCGTCCTGCGATCGCACGCGGGTGCTGGCCACGGCGGCGAAGCCTACCGCCCGCGTCCTCACCCCCCGGGGGGGCGCGTAGCCGACTGCAGCGAGTGGGCGATGGCCGGCGCCGGGCGGCCCAGGTGGTAGCCCTGCGCGAAGTCCACGCCGTACTCGCGCAGCAGCGTGAGCGTCTGCTCGTCCTCGACGCCCTCGGCGATCGTGCGCTGGCCGAATCCCTCCGCCAGGTTGACGATCGCCTTCACCAGATGCTAGTTGGCGCGGCTGGAGGGAAGGTTGCGCACGAACTCGATGTCGATCTTGAGGTAGGAGATCGGCAGCCGCTTGAGCGAGGCGAAGCTGCCGAAGCCGGTCCCGAAGTCGTCCAGCGCGACCTGGCAGCCGAGGCCGGCGAGCGCGCGGGTGAAGTCGGCGGCGCCGTCGAGGTCGTGGATGAGCGCGGTCTCGGTGATCTCGAAGACCAGCCGGGAGGCGTCGGCCCCGAGGTCATCCAGCAGGCGCCCGACGAGCCTGAGCAGGTCGCGGTCGCCCACCGTCCGCGCGGACAGGTTGAAGAACACGCGCCGGCCGCGGGCGGCCAGGCCGACCGCCTGGGCGGCCACCCAGTGGTCGATCTCGACGATCAGCCCGTACTTCTCGGCCGCGGGCAGGAAGGCGGTGGGCAGGATCTCCTCGCCGCCGCGGGTCTGCATCCGCAGCAGCAGCTCCTCGCCGGGCTCACCGCCGGCGAGGGGGACGATCGGCTGGGCGTGCAGGCACAGCCGGCCCTCCTGGAGCGCGTCCCTGAGCCGGCCCACCCAGGTGAGCGAGTCGAGCTCGCGCGCCAGGCGCACCTGCTCGGCGCGCTCGCTGGAGGTGTCCCGGAAGACGACGACCGCGCCGTGCAGCGTCCCCTGGCAGCGCAGGGGCGCCACCGAGTAGGCCACCGGGATCGAGGACCCGTCGGCCCGGGTGACGAAGTCGTGCTGGCCGGCGACGGGCCGGCCCTCGCGGATCGCGTCGGGAAGCTCGCAGCGCCGGTTGCCAAGCGTCAGCCCCTCGGGGCGCTCGTGGAACAGGTATTCGACCGAGATGCCCTCGAGCTCCTCGGCGGCCTGACCGATCATCCTCGCGGTCGCGGCGTTGACGCGCATGATCCTGCCGGCGCAGTCGGCGATCACGACCCCCTCGAGCATCGTGTCGAGCACGGCGGCGTGGATCTCGTTGAGAAGCTCAGCAAACAGCGCAGGCTCATCTCCCACGGGGGCGATTATCCGGGCCGCCGAATGGAGCGGAATACGTCAGATGCGGTATTTGACCGCCCGGTTCAATCGGGCGGCCAGCCGGCCCACCGCGCGGGAGGCGGCGCTCGGTGGCTGCGGGTAATAGCCTCCCCGGGCCATGAGCGAGGCGCTGCTCGTCGTCGTGATCGTCACGGCGCTGGCCTTCGACTTCACCAACGGGTTCCACGACACGGCCAACGCGGTGGCGACCACCATCTCCACCCGCGCGATGGCGCCGCGGCTGGCGGTCATCTTCTCGGCGCTGCTGAACTTCGCGGGCGCGTTCATCTCGCTGCGCGTGGCGACCACGATCGCCAAGGGGATCGTCGCCTCCAACGTCACGAGCACCCCCGTGGTGTTCGCGGCGCTGATCGGGGCGATCGTGTGGAATCTGGCGACCTGGCGCCTGGCGCTCCCCTCAAGCTCATCGCACGCGCTGATCGGCGGCCTGGTCGGCGCGGCCTGGGCGGCGCACGGCGTGGCGGCGGTCAACGGCTCGGGCATCTGGGGCAAGGTGATCCTGCCGGCGATCTTCTCCCCCCTGATCGCCTTCGTCGTCGCCTGGAGCTCGATCATGTGCGCGTACGCGATCGTCGGGCGCCGCCGCCCGGGCACGGTCTCGCGGGGGTTCCGTCTGGGGCAGGTCATCTCCAGTGGCCTGCTCTCGCTCTCGCACGGCACCAACGACGGCCAGAAGACGATGGGGGTGATCACGCTCGCCCTGGTGGCGCACGGATCGCTGTCCCCTCAGCACTTCACCGTGCCGACGTGGGTGATCGTGGCGGCGGCCACCGCGATGGGCCTGGGCACCTACGCCGGGGGCTGGCGGATCATCCGCACGACCGGCATGCGCATCATCAAGATGGACCCCAGCCAGGGGTTCGCGGCGCAGAGCGCGGGAGCCGCCGCCATCCTCGCCGTTTCGCACTTCGGCTTTCCGATCTCCACCACCCACGCGATCAACGGCGGGGTGATCGGCGCGGGCGCCGCCAAGCGGCTCTCGGCGGTCCGCTGGGGAGTGGCGGGCAACATTCTCGTCGCCTGGATGCTCACCCTGCCGGCGGCGGGCGCGGCCGCCTGCCTGGTGTGGCTGCTCACGCAGGGGCTCGGTGGTGGGCCGGAGGCCTCATTGATCGTGTTCGTGATCGCGCTGGTCGCGCTCGCCGCCTTCACCGCGCGGATCCGAGCGCGCCAGCCGGAGCTGGCGACCGGATGAACGTCCTCGCGGCAGGCGGGCTGACGCCCGGCACGCTGCTCAAGGTGGTGGTGAGCGCGCTGGCCGCGGGCGTCGGCGTGACGGTCGCCTTCGCGGCCCTCATCTACTGCTCGGAGCGCGCGATCGAGCTGCGCCGCGCCGAGCGAGACGGCGCCGCCCTCGCCTTCAGCGCGGGTGCCGCGCTGGCGCTCGCGCTGTGCATCGCGCTGGTGGTGGCGGGCCTCGTCCTGGTGGCGTCCAAGCCCAAGTGAGCGGGCCTCGCCTCGCGGGCGAGTACGCTCACACTTCTCTTACAGGCCTCACACGCCGCCCATACGCCGGCGTCCGAGGCTCTCCAGGGAACGGCGATGAGGGTGCTGCTGATCGAGGACGACGACGCGGTGCGGGCCGCGGTCCGTCGGGCGCTGCTGCTGGAGGGGTACGAGGTCCTTCAGGCCTCTACAGGGGAGCAGGGGCTGCAGTCGGCCGAGACGGACCTCCCGGACGCGATCATCCTCGACCTCGGCCTCCCCGACCTCGACGGCCTGGAGGTGTGCCGCGCGTTGCGCCGGGCCGGCAACCGCGTGCCGATCCTCATGCTGACCGCCCGCGATGCGGTGGAGGACCGCGTCGAGGGCCTGGAGGCGGGGGCCGACGACTACCTGGTCAAGCCCTACGACGTGCGCGAGCTCCAGGCGCGCCTGCGGGCCATCCTGCGCCGCCGCCTGGAGGAGGGCGACGGGCGGGTGCTGCGCTTCGCCGAGCTGGAGCTCGACCCCGACCTCCACGCCGCGCGGATCGGCGATCGCGTGGTCGAGCTGACCCGCACCGAGTTCCAGCTCCTGGAGCTGCTGATGCTCAACCCGCGGCGCGTGCTCTCCTCGGAGCTGATCTACGACCGCGTGTGGGGATACGACTTCGGCCCCTCCGGCAACGCGCTGCGCGTGTACATCGGGTATCTGCGGCGCAAGCTCGAGGCCGGAGGTGAGCGGCGTCTGATCCACACGGTCCACGGCGTGGGCTACGTGCTGCGCGAGCCGTGAGGTGAGGGTGGCGTGAGCCTGAGGCGGAGGATCGCGGCGGCGGCGGCGCTCGCGGTCGCGGCGGTGGCGATCGCCGTGGCGGTGATCGGCTACGTGAGCACGCGCTCGCACCTGATCGGCGAGCTCCAGAGCGAGCTGCGCGCGAGGGCGCAGCAGTTTTTGGAGCCGCATCCCGGGGGCGGCGGTGGCGGCCCCGAGACGGGCAGCGGAAAGGGGGGCCCGCAACCGAGGTTCCAGGTTCCTGGGCAGCCGCTGGGCGGAGCGGCCGGCTACTTCCAGGTGGTCTCGCCCGACGGCCGCGTGGTCTTCGGCGGTGAGCTGCCGGTCACGCCGCAGGTGCTGGCGATCGCCCGGCGCGGGTCGGGGAGCTTCTTCGCCGACGCGCACGTCCGCGGCACCCATGTCGAGATCTACACCGTGTGGGACCCGGCCGACCGCCACGTCGTGCAGGTGGCGCTGCCGCTGACCGACGACGACGCGGTCCTGCGCGGGATGCTCCTGCCCTACGGGCTGCTGATCGCGGGCGGCGTGCTGCTCGCGCTGATGATGGGCTACGCGATCTCGCGCTCGGCGCTCGCGCCGATCGAGCGTTTCGTGGCGCGCACCGAGCGGGTGACCAGCGAGCTCGAGCACCCGGCACGCCTGGAGGAGGCCGACGCGATCGAGCTGCGCCGGCTGGCCCGCAGCTTCAACCAGACGCTCGACGCGCTGGAGCGCTCGATCGAGTCCCAGCGCCAGCTGGTGGCCGACGCCTCGCACGAGCTGCGCACGCCGATCGCGGCGCTGCGCTCCAACATCCAGATCTTCCTGGAATCCGGGCGCCTGCCGCGCGAGGAGCGGGAGGGCCTGCAGGAGTCGATCCTGGCCGAGCTGGACGAGCTGACCCAGATCGTCGCCGACGTGCTCGAGCTGGCGCGAGGCAGCGCCCCCGCCACGCGGCTGGAGCGGGTGGAGCTCGACGTGCTCGTGCGCGAGGCGGTGGAGCGCGCGCGGCGCCGGGCGCCGCAGCTGGCCTTCGAGGTGGAGGCCGAGCCGACGCTGCTCACCGGCGACCCCGACCGGATCGCCCGGGCGGTCGGCAACGTGATCGACAACGCCCGCCGGTGGAGCCCGGAGGAAGGCGTGGTGGAGGTTCGCCTCAGGGACGGCACGCTGACGGTCAGGGACCACGGCCCCGGGTTCCCGGCCGCCGACCTGCCCCGGGTGTTCGACCGCTTCTACCGCGCGGCGAACGCGCGGCGGATGCCCGGCTCGGGGCTGGGGCTGGCGATCGTCCGGCAGGCGGCCGAGGCCCACGGCGGCTGGGCGCGGGCGGCCAACGCTCCCGACGGTGGCGCGGTGGTCAGCGTGAGCTTCGGGCCCGTGGAAGTTCCCGCCGCACGGGTAGTTAATGATGCGTGAGCCAGGTCACAGACGATTCTGAGCGCGGCGAGGGCGAGGGTCCGCGGCGCCGGAGGGCGCGCGGGCTCGGGTGGGCGCCGGTGTGGCTGGCGCTGGCCGGCTACTTCGTGTGGCTGTGCACGTCGATGGCGGGCGAGGCGCCCGACGGCATCGGCGGGAGCTCGCTGCTCGGGATCCTGGTCGCGGTGGTGGCCGGCCTGATCGCCGGCGGCCTGGCCCTCGGCGCCGGCCGGCGCCAGCGCAGCTGAGCTGCCCGGACAGCTGACCTGCCCGGACGCCGCCGAGCGCATCATCCGCGCGGTGCCGCGACGAGGCGCCTGGGAAGAAACCGTCTCTATCCAACGGTTTCCTCCCAGAGAAGCTACGCGGCCACCGGCGAGCCCTCGGCCTGGGCGATCCGGCGCAGCTCGTGGCGGGCGATCGTGCGCTTGTGGACCTCGTCGGGGCCGTCGGCCAGGCGCAGGGTGCGCAGGTGGGCGTACATGGCGGCCAGCGGGAAGTCGTTGGAGACCCCGCCGCCGCCGTGGACCTGGATCGCCCGGTCGATCACCTTCAGCGCCACGTTCGGCGCGGCGACCTTGATCGCGGCGATCTCGGTGCGGGCGTGCTTGTTGCCCACCGTGTCCATCAGCCAGGCCGCCTTCATCGTCAGCAGCCGCGCCATCTCGATCTCGATCCGCGACTCGGCGATCCAGTCCTGCACGTTGCCCCGCTCGGCGATCGGCTGACCGAAGGTCACCCGCTCGCTCGCCCGCCGGCACATCAGCTCGAGCGCGCGCTCCGCCGCCCCCAGCGAGCGCATGCAGTGATGGATGCGCCCCGGTCCCAGCCGCGCCTGCGCGATCAGGAAGCCGTCGCCCTCGGAGGCGATCAGGTTCGCCGCCGGCACCCGCACGTCCTCGAAGACGATCTCGGCGTGGCTCTCCTGATCCACGTAGCCGAACACGGGGAGGTTGCGCACGATCCGCACCCCGGGCGTGGAGGGCTCGACGAGGATCATCGACTGCTGGCGAAACAGCGGCCCCTCCGGGTCGGTCTTGCCCATCACGATCATGATCCGGCACCGCTCGCGCATCGCTCCCGAGGCCCACCACTTGCGCCCGTTGAGCACGTACTCGTCGCCGTTGCGCTCGATCCGCAGCTGGATGTTGGTGGCGTCCGAGGAGGCGACCTCGGGCTCGGTCATCACGAACGCCGAGCGGATCTCCCCCTCCAGCAGCGGCGTGAGCCAGCGCTCCTTCTGCTCATCGGTGCCGAACAGCGTCAGCACCTCCATGTTCCCGGTGTCGGGCGCGGCGCAGTTGCACGCCTCGGAGGCGATGTGCGAGCGGCCCATGATCTCCGCCAGCGGCGCATACTCGGCGTTCTTGAGCGCCGGGACCGACGCGTCCGGCAGCTCGTAGGGCAAGAACAGGTTCCACAGCCCGCGCTCGCGCGCGCGCTCCTTGAGCTCCTCCATCACCGGGGGATGCCCGTGGGGGTTGCCCGCCCGCGCCAGCTCGCGCAGCTGCTCCTCGTACACCGGCTCGGCCGGGTAGACGTGCTCATCCATGAACGCCAGCAGGCGCTCACGCAACTCCTTGCAGCGATCGGTGAGCTCGAAGTCCATCGTTTCCCCTTTTCGTTAGAGCGGCGAGCCGGATCGTATTCCTTTAGGGTCCGCGGTCGTGGAGCTGCGCGACCGCACGATCGTGATCACCGGGGCGGCGGGCGGGATCGGCAGCGCGATGGCGCGGCGATTCGCCGAGGAGGCCCCTCGCGCGCTGGTGCTGGCCGACCTCGACCACGCCGCCGTGCAGGCGGTGAGCGAACAGGTAGGGGAGTTCGCCCCCGCCTACGCCGTCCAGACCGACGTGGGGCGCGAGGAGGAGATCGTGAGCCTCGTCAAGCGGGCGCACGAGGTGGGAGGGCAGATCGACCTGTTCTGCTCCAACGCCGGGGTGGGCGGTCCCCCCGGCGGCCCGCTCCAGGTCAGCGACGAGGAGTGGGAGCGCACGTGGCGGATCAACACGATGGCGCACGTGTGGGCGGCGCGCGCCGTGCTGCCGGAGATGGTGCTGCGGGAGGACGGCTACCTGCTCAGCACCGCCTCGGCGGCGGGCCTGCTGACCCAGGTCGGCGCGATGGCCTACTCGGTGACCAAGCACGCCGCGGTGGCGGTCGCCGAATGGCTGTCGATCATGTACGCCGACCAGGGGATCAAGGTCTCGTGCCTGTGCCCGCTCGGCGTCCGCACGCCGATGCTGGAGGGCGCCCTGGAGGATGCGGTGGGCGGCGCGGCGCTCCTGCGCGACGAGCTGCTGGAGCCCGAGGAGGTGGCCGAGGCGGTGGTCGCCGGCATCCGCGAGGAGCGTTTCCTGATCCTCCCCCACCCGCAGGTGGCCAAGTACATGGCCTACAGGGCGCAGGACAACGAGCGCTGGCTGGCGGGGATGCGGCGGATGGTGGGGGCGGCGCGCGGCCGGTAGGGCGGCGCGCGGGCGGTAGGGCGGGGCGCGGGCGGTGCGCGGGGCGCGGCGGGCCGCGTAGGCCGTCCTCCTCATCTGGACCGGCAAAAGGTGGAAATGCGGGGCCCGCCGAGGGGCACGTGTCACGCGGTGCCGGCTATGACCGGCGGGAGGTGACACGTCCGCCGCCCGCGGCGGCGATTTGTCACGTTGTGCCGCGGGGTGGGGATCGGGCCGGGGCCGGGCGTCGGGCCGAAGGCGGGGCCGGGCGGGGATCGGGTCGGGGCCGGGTCGGGGCCGGGCGGGAGCCGGGCCGGGATCGGGCGGGGATCGGGGCCGGGACCGGGGCCGGCGGACCGGGCGCCGCGATCCCGTAGGCTGCCCGAGTGGTGGCCGCGTCCACGTCCGCCCACCCCTCCCCCCGCAAGCGCCACGCGCTCGAGCTGTTCGCGGGGCTGCCCAGCCGCTACGACCGGATGGGGGCGATCCTGAGCTTCGGCCAGGATCCCCGCTGGCGCCGCGCGCTGGTGCGCGCGATCGCGCCCCGCCCCGGCGATCGGATCCTCGACGTCGCCACCGGCACCGGCCTGGTGGCCGCCGCGCTCGCGCGGGCCGCGCCCGGCTGCCACCTGACGGGCCTCGATCAGAGCGAGGCGATGCTGGCCGTCGCCCGGCGCCGTCATCCCGACATCGACTTCGTCCAGGGCGAGGCCGAGCGGCTGCCGTTCGCCGACGAGGAGTTCGACGCGGTGACGTTCACCTACCTGCTGCGCTACGTCGACGATCCGGCCGCCACGATGCGAGAGCTGGCGCGCGTGCTGCGGCCGGGCGGGCGGATCGGGATGGTCGAGTTCGGCGTCCCGGACAGCCGGCTCCTGTGCGCGCTGTGGCGGGTGCACACTCGCGTCGGCCTGCCGCTGCTGGGCCGCGCCGTGTCCCGCCCGTGGTACGAGGTGGGGCGCTTCCTGGGCCCCAGCATCGAGGGCTTCTGGGCCGGGCACGGGGACCTCGTCGCGCTGTGGCGCGGGGCGGGCATCGGCGCCGTGCACGTGCGGCGGGTGAGCTTCGGCGCCGGCGTCGTGATGTGGGGAGCGCGCGGTGGCGACGGCACGGCGTGACCTCGAGCGGCCCGCCTTCTACGCGCTGGCCCCGGGCGGCTGGCGCGACCTCGTCACGCTGCTGCACCCGCCCTACACGGCGTGGCACCTCAGCTACGTGGCGCTGGGGGCGGCGGCCGCGCCCCACCTGTTCGCGCCCCGGCTGCTCGCCGCGCTGGGCGCCTTCGCGCTGGCCGTGGGGGTGAGCGCGCACGCCCTCGACGAGCTGGCCGGCCGTCCGCTCGGCACCAGGCTGAGCCGGCGTACGCTCATCGCGCTGGCCACGGCCGGCCTCGCCGGCGCGCTGGCCATCGGCGGGCTGGGGGCGGCGGTCGTCTCGCCGCTGCTCATCCCGCTCGTGGTGGCTGGAGGCCTGCTCGTCCCCGCCTACAACCTCGAGCTGGTTGGCGGGAGGTTCCACGGCGACGCCTGGTTCGCCCTCGCCTGGGGCGCCTTCCCCGCCTTCACCGGCTACTTCGCGTGCAGCCTTCGCATCGCCCCCGCCGGGCTGCTCGTGGCGGGCGCCTGCTTCCTCCTCAGCCTCGCCCAGCGTCGCCTCAGCACCCCCGTGCGCCGGCTGCGCCGCAGCACGCTCAGCGTCCGCGGCGAGCAGCGCCTGCGCGACGGCGAGGCGATCGAGCTGACCGCCGCGAGCCTGGCCGAGCCGCTCGAGCGCGCGCTTCAGGCGCTCTGGCTGGCGCTGGTGCTGCTGGCCGCCGGGCTGGTGGCGGCCCGGCTCTGAGCGCTCGCGGCGTCCGGCTCGCGCGCCCCGATCGGCGAGGCCAGCAGGCCGTCGGGGATGCCGAACGCGTCCACCAGCGGGCCCGCCATCGCCCGCACCTCGTTGCAGAGACGGTTCACCTCGCGGGTGATCGCCTTGCAGCGCGGGCCGGTGAGCCGCCCGTGCTCCTGGAAGAAGCCCCGGTCCGCCTCGATCTCCGACAGCGCATAGAGGTCGCACAGGGTCGCCAGGGCGCGGGCGAGCTCCCCGTCCCGGCGGTCCTGCGCCGCGTCGGCGAACGCTTCGAGGATCTCCCGGTCGACGTGGGCGTGAGCCGCGGCCACGGCGTGGTTGTGGACGGCCCGGAACACCTCGAACGGGTCGTGTCCCTCTTCGAGGCCGCGGCGGAAGCGGCGCGCCACCGCGGCGGTGATGTGGCCCTCGCGCCAGCGGAAGAGCTCGAGCTGCGTCTCACGGTCCAGGAGGTCGCCGACGTCGTCCACCCCGGGAACCGCGTCGGCGATCACCTGCGCGATCTTGCGGGCGAACAGCCGCTCGACGACCGCGTCGACCGCCTGGGCGGCCACGAACCTCACCGTCTCCACGGGGTCGAGCTCGGAGAACTGGTCCTTGAAGTCGGTGAGCACGCCCTTGGCGACCAGCGTCATCAGCACCGTGTTGTCGCCCTCGAAGGTCGTGAACACGTCGGTGTCGGCCTTCAGCGCGGCCAGGCGGTTGGCGCTCATGTAGCCCTCGCCGCCGCAGCACTCGCGGCAGGTCTGGATCGTCCGGGTGGCGTGCCAGCTGGCGGTCGCCTTCAGCCCGGCGGCCAGCGACTCCAGCTCGCGCCGCCGGCGCTCGGGCGCCTCCGGCGCGGTGAACACCTCGTGGAAGGCCTCGGTCAGCCGCGCCTGCGCGAAGTGCAGCGCGTAGGTCTTGGCAAGCAGCGGCATCAGCCGCCGCTGCTGGGTGCGGTAGTCGAGGATCGGGATCTCCTCTCCTCCCGGCGGCCCGAACTGGCGGCGGCGCAGGTTGTGGCGCACCGCGATCGTGAGCGCGGACTTGGCCGCCGAGACGGAGGCCGCCGAGATGCACACCCGCCCCTGGACGAGATTCCCGATCATCGTGAAGAAGCGGCGGTTGGGGCTCTCGATGGCGCTCGTGTAGACGCCCTCGGGGCTGACGTCGCAGTAGCGGTTGAGCAGCGCCTCGCGCGCCACCCGGACGTGGTCGAACCAGATGCGGCCGTTGTCGACGCCGTTGAGGCCCATCTTCTCGCCGCAGTCCTCGATCCGCACTCCAGGGCACAGCCGTCCCTCCTCGTCGCGCAGCGGCACCACCAGGGCGTGAACGCCGTGACACTCGCCCCCGACGACCAGCTGCGCGAACACGGCGGCCACCCGGGCGTGACAGGCGGAGTTGCCGATGTACTCCTTGCGCGCCTCATCGCACGGCGTGTCGACCACGAACTCCTGGCTGTCCGGGTCGTAGGTGGCGGTCGTCTGCAGCTGCTGGACGTTGGAGCCGTGCCCCGCCTCGGTCATGGCAAAGCAGCCGGGCAGCGCGAGCGACGCGGTGTCGCGCAGGTAGCGCTCGTGGTGGATTCGCGTCCCCAGGTGGAGGACGGCGCCGCCCCAGAGCCCGAACTGGACCCCGAGCTTGACCAGCAGCGAGAGGTCGCCGAAGGCGAGCGTCTCGAAGGACGCGACGTTGGCGCCCGGGTCGCCCCGGCCGCCGAACTCGGGCGGGAAGCCCGGCGCGGTCATCCCCTCGGTGGCCAGCCGCCGCGCCCAGTCGAGCACCAGCTCGCGGTACTCCTCGGTGCCCGGCGCCAGGGGCCGCTCGAACTCGGGGCTCGCCAGCACCTGGCGGATCTGCTCGCGCAGCTCGCCGTAGCGGCCGTCGAGCAGCCGCCCCAGCGCCCCCGCGTCGACGCTCGCGGCCGAGGTTGCGCCAGCCATCGCCGCCGATCATAGGCGGAGGCCCGTCCCAGCGGCGGGCGGAGGGGGGCTCAGTGCGACAGGTGGGAGCACGTGCGGGACGTGGCTTGACTCAGTGCGACAGGTGGAGCACGTGCCGGACGTGGCGTAGGAAGCGCGCGACCCGGCCGTGCTTGGTGGCGGCGAAGCCGGTGGCGCCGAGCAGCAGCGCCAGCACCCCGACCACGGCGAGGAGGACCGCCAGCACGTGCGGCCAGCGGCGCTCGATGAACTCGCGGCCGAGGCGCATGTAGCGGTCGGCGCGGTGGCCGGCGAACACGAGCGTCAGGACGATCCCGATCAGGGGGAGCACGAAGCAGACGTTGAACAGGAGCAGCAGCCCGAGCTGGCGCGCCAACCCCAGCCGCGATCCGACGACCGCGGCGATGGCGGCGAAGTACGGGAAGGCGGTCGGCAGCTCGAGCGCGGTGATGATCGCGCCCATGAGGATGCTCGAGCGCCGCTTGGCGGCCGGCGCGGGCAGCTTGCGGTCCTGGAGGTGCTCGCGCCTGCGCCACATCAGCACGGAGGCGACGATCAGGATCGCGCCGGCCACCATCTCGGCGACCGCCCGGTCCTCGTAGTCCGGGTGGGGGAGGATCTGGCGCAGGAGCTGGCCGGGGCCCAGGGCGATGAGGACGCCGCCGAGCAGGTAGACGAGGAACACCGAGAGCGTGAACTCGGCCACTCGGATGCGGGCGCGGGGGCCGGAGGCCAGGTAGAGCGCCGGGGCGATCGTGGACGGGTTGACCGAGTCGGCCAGCCCGATCGTGACCATGAGGCCGGCCAGGCGGAGCATGGCCCCAATTCTTCCCGGCCCGCTGCGCTCAGGCGAGGCGGGGGGGGCAGGTGGGTGCCTCAGGCGAGGCCGGGGGGGCCGGGTGGGGTGCGCTCAGGCGAGGTGGAGCTCGTCGTGATCCGGGCCGTCGACCACCTGCTCGCAGGTGGGGCACCACCACCTGACCTCGAGCGGGGTCCCGCACACCGCGTGGGCCGGCCGTTCCTCGGGCGGGCTGTTGCGCGCCCCCCAGCCCGCCAGGAGCGCCAGCGCGTCGGCGAGCTCGGCACCCGTGGCGCTCAGCTCGTAGACGAACCGTGGCGGGCGCTCCGAGTAGGGCCTGGCGACCAGCAGGCCGTGGCGCTCGAGCCTGCGCAGCCGGTCGGTCAGGACGTTGGGGGCGATCCCCTCGACGTCGTGCTGGAGCTCGCCGAACCGCCGCGGCCCGTCGAGCAGGGCCGCGACGACCAGCAGCGTCCAGCGCTCGCCGACCGCCTCCAGCGCGGAGGCCAGGGCGGCGCGGGTGGGGTCGGGAGCCATCGCGGCGCTGATCGTATGGGCTGACTTGACCGACGCGATAGAGTAGCGACTAGCAAATTACAAGTCACTGCTCTGGGGTGGCGCGCCCAGGCGACTCCGCCGTGGGTGGCCCGCACGGGCGACGACGCCCTGGGGTGGCGGCCCCGGCGACCCCGCCCAGGTGGTGGCCCAGGCGACCGAGTCCAACCACGGAACGCGAGGAGAGCACATGTCGGCGATAGGGGAGATCGAGGAGGCGGTCCAGCGGGCCGCGCAACGGGTCGGGCCCGCGGTGGTCGGGCTCGGCCGCGGCTGGGGGACGGGGTCCGGAGTGGTGTTCCAGGCCGGGCGCGTCCTCACCGCCGCCCACAACCTGCGGGGCGAGGAGGTGGGGGTCACCTTCGGCGACGGGCGGCGCGAGAGCGGCCGGGTGGCCGCGCTGGACGATCGCCTCGGCCTGGCCGTGATCGAGGCGCAGACCGGCGAGGTGGAGCCGCTGCCCCTGCGGGAGCGCCCCGGCGAGGTGCCCGTCGGGCGCTTCGTGCTGGCCCTGTCCAACCCGGGCGGCCGCGGCCTTCACGTCAGCCCGGGCTTCGTCGCCTCGCCCGCGCGGCCGCTCCGCGGGCCGCGCGGATGGCGCCAGGGCGGCGCCATCGCCCACACGGCGCCCCTGCCTCGGGGATCGTCGGGAGGCCCGCTGATCGACGCCGAGGGCGTGCTCCTGGCGATCAACGTGCTCCGCGTCGACCCGGGGCTGATCCTGGCCATCCCGGTCGACGGCGCGGTGAAGGGCAGGGTCGAGGCGCTGGCCCGCGGCGAGCGCCCCGACTCGGTCAGGCTGGGCGTGGCGGTCGCGCCTCCGCGCGTGGCCCGGAGGCTGCGGCGGGCGGTTGGCCTGCCCGACCGCGACGGCGTGCTCGTGCGCGCCGTGCAGGACGGCACCCCGGCCGCCGCGGCGCGGCTGGAGCGGGGCGATCTGATCGTCTCCGCGGCCGGGCGCCCGCTCGACGGGCTCGAGGCCCTCTACCGGGCGCTCGATGATCTCAAGACGGGCGACCGGCTCGAGCTCGGGATCCTGCGCGGGGCGGAGGAGCGGACGGTCGAGGTGGCGTTCTGATGCTGGCCGAGCCCGCTGCGCGCGAGGCGGAGGCGCTGGACGCCTACTCGCGGATCGTGGTCGGTGTGGCCGAGGAGGTCTCGCCGTCGGTGGCCAGCCTGCGCCTCGAGCGCCGCACCCGGGGCGGGCGCCTGCCGGTCGGCGCGGGCAGCGCAATCGTCCTCACGCCGGACGGGTTCCTGCTCACGTGCGCCCACGTGGTCGGCGCGGACGCCGTGCGCCGGCCCTCGGGGCGCGGCGACGCCCCGCGGCGGCCCTCGGGGCGCGGCGCGGAGCGCGGGCCCTCGGGGGTCGGCGTGGACGCCGCGCCGCGGCCCTCGGGGCGCGCCCTGTTCCTCGACGGCCGCGAGGTCGGCTTCGAGGTGCTGGGCGTCGACCGCCTGTCGGATTTGGCCGTCCTGCGCGCCGACGCGCGCGACCTCGCGCCGGCGCGCCTGGGCGAGGCCGAGGGGCTGCGGGTGGGCCAGCTCGTGGTGGCGATCGGCAACCCGCACGGGTTCGCCGGGTCGGTGACCGCGGGCGTGGTGTCGGCGCTCGGCCGCTCGCTGCCCGCCCGCTCGGGCCGGACGATCCGCTACATCGACAACGTGATCCAGACCGACGCCGCGCTCAACCCGGGCAACTCGGGCGGCGCGCTGGTCGACAGCCGCGGCCGCGTGGTGGGCGTCAACACCGCCGTGGCCGGCATCGGCCTCGGGCTGGCGGTGCCGGTCAACGCCGCCACCCGGCGGATCATCTCCGCGCTGATGCGCGAGGGGCGCTTCCGCCGCGCCCACCTGGGGATCGCCGGCGGGGCGCGGCCGCTGCCGCCCAACGCCCGGATCAGGCTCGGCCGCGCCGGCGGGGTGGAGATCGTGGAGGTGGTTCCCGGGAGCCCGGCCGAGCGGGCCGGGCTGCGGCCGGAGGACCTGCTCGTGGAGCTGGGCGGGGAGCCGGTCGAGCGGGTCGACGACGTCCAGCGCGTGGTCGGCGGCGCCGCCATCGGCAGGCCGCTGGCCGCCCGGCTGCTGCGGGGGGAGCGCGAGCTGGAGGTCGCCCTCGTCCCCGACGAGCTGCCGGCCTAGCGCCCGCCGTACCCAGGCCCCACCGAGCCAGCTACACTCAGCCGCGGCGCCGGGCGGCGTTCTGAAGTGCGCCTGAAGCTCGCGCCGGACCCTGATCACGCCGTACGGGAAGCACGAAGATGGCCCGCGGAGACGTCCGGATCGCAGTCACCCTCGCCTGCGAGGAGTGCAAGCGCCGGAACTACCAGACCAACAAGAGCAAGCGCAACGACCCCGAGCGCATCCAGCTGCGCAAGTACTGCCGCTGGTGCCGCCGCCACACCGCGCACCGCGAGACCCGCTGAGCCAGGAGCTTCCGTGGCGCGCAACCGCAAACGCGCAAAGGAGCGCCGTGTCAGGCGCCCGCAGGGACCCGCCTCCGGCCCGGGGGTGGTGACCGCCCCCGCGGGCTCCGCCCCCCCTGGCTCCGCCCCCCCCGACGGCGAGTCGCCCGCCGGGGCGCCCGATCCGATCGCGCACGCGACCCCCGACGTGGAGCTGGTCGACGCCCAGCTGGCGGTCGGGCGGCCGCGGACGGTCGAGGCCGAGCCGGCGGACGAGGCCGAGTTCGAGGCCGAGGCGCAGGCGCAGGCGCGCGCGCGCGAGGCCGCCCAGCGTCAGGAGGCGGCCGCCGAGCGGCGCGTGGGCGCCGGCGCGCGCCTGGTGGGGTTCCTCCAGGGGAGCTGGCGCGAGCTCCAGCGGGTACAGTGGCCTGACCGCCGGCAGGTCGTGCAAGCCACCAGCGTCGTGATCGGCTTCGTGATCGTGGCGGGTGTGTTCCTCGGGGTGGCCGACTTCCTGGCCGGCCACATCGTCACCTTCATCCTCAACGGGCACTGGTGAGCCGCACGTCATGTTCCGCTGGTACGTCGTAAACACCTACTCAGGGCACGAGAACAAGGTCAAGCAGAACCTCGAGCACCGCGTGGTCTCGCTCGGGCAGCAGAGCGCGGTCCGCCAGATCGTCGTGCCCACCGAGTCGGTGTCCGAGATGAAGGACAACCAGAAGGTCACGGTGGAGAAGCGGACGATGCCCGGCTACGTCCTGGTCAACATGGACCTCAACGAGGACTCCTGGTCGCTGGTCAAGGGCACCCCCGGGGTGACCGGGTTCGTCGGCGCCTCCAACGAGCCCGTCCCGCTGACCCAGGACGAGGTCAACCGCCTCCTGCACCGCGAGCAGGAGGTGCGCCCGCGCAGCCGCGCCCAGTTCTCGATCGGCGAGTCGGTCAAGGTCGTCTCCGGGCCGCTGTCGGACTTCTCGGGCGAGATCTCAGAGGTCAACGAGGACGCCCAGCGCCTGAAGGTGCTGGTCTCGATCTTCGGGCGCGAGACCCCGGTGGAGGTCGGCTTCGACCAGGTGAAGAAGATCTAGGATCCAACAGGCACGATGGCGAAGAAGGTCCTCACCCAGATCAAGCTGCAGGCGCCCGCGGGGCAGGCGTCGCCCGCCCCGCCGGTCGGCCCCGCCCTGGGGCAGCACGGGGTCAACATCATGGAGTTCGTCAAGGCGTTCAACGCCCAGACCCAGGGTGACGCCGGGACCGTGATCCCGGTCGTGATCACCGTCTACGAGGACCGCTCGTTCACCTTCATCACCAAGAGCCCGCCCGCGGCCGTGCTGATCAAGCAGGCGCTGTCGCTGGAGAAGGGCTCCTCGGAGCCCTACCGCGACAAGGTGGGGAGGATCACCCAGGACCAGCTGCGCCAGATCGCCGAGAAGAAGATGGGCGACCTGAACGCCAACGACCTGGAGGCGGCGACGAGGATCATCGCCGGCACGGCACGCTCGATGGGAGTGGAGGTCGTCTGATGGCTCACCGGGGAAAGGCCCACCAGGACGCGCGCCAGCGCTTCGACCGCGAGCGCGAGTACTCGCCCGCCGAGGCGGTGGCGCTCCTCAAGCAGCTCTCGCACGCGAAGTTCAACGAGTCGGTTGAGGTGCACGTTCGCACTGGGCTGAACGTGCGCCACGCCGACGAGCAGCTGCGGGGGACGGTCGCGCTGCCCAACGGGCTGGGCAAGGAGGTCAGGGTCGCGGTGTTCGCCCAGGGCGAGAAGGCGCGCGAGGCCGAGGAGGCGGGGGCCGACGTGGTCGGCGCCGAGGACCTGGCGCAGCGCATCCAGGAGGGCTTCGACGAGTTCGACGTGGCGATCGCCACCCCGGACCTGATGCCGGTGGTCGGCCGGCTGGGGCGCATCCTCGGGCCGGCCGGCAAGATGCCCAACCCCAAGGTGGGGACGGTCACGATGGACGTGGCCCGGGCGGTCGAGGAGGCCAAGGCGGGCAAGGTGGAGTACCGCACGGACCGCAACGCGATCGTCCACCTGGTGATCGGCAAGCGCGACTTCGAGGACCGGGCGCTGCTGGAGAACTACGCGGCGGTGATCGAGGAGCTGATCCGCGCCAAGCCCTCGGCCGCCAAGGGCCGCTACATCCGGACCGTGACGCTGGCCACCACGATGGGCCCGGGCGTCAAGGTCGACCCCACCCGCGTCCGCGACGTCGTCGAGGCGCCGCTGGCGGCGTAGACTGTCCCGTCAGGTCTGCCGAAGACCTCCGGCGGCGCACGTGCCGCGTAAGCCCGGAGCAGGCGGAAGTCAGGTGGCGACTCGGTCGCCTCTCGACGCCCGCCCGCCCATCCAGTCGAGAGGAACATGAACCGAGAGCAGAAAGCAGCAGTCGTGGAGGAGCTGGCCGAGCAGATCCGCTCGGCCGAGGCGATCTTCGCCGTCGACTACCGGGGCATCTCGGTCGCCCAGGCGGCCGAGCTGCGGGCGAGGCTGCGCGACGCCGGCACCCGCTTCCGCGTGGTCAAGAACTCGCTGACCGAGCGCGCCAGCGACGCCGCCGGCGCCGACACGCTGCGGGGGCTCCTGGAGGGCCCGACGGCGCTGGCGTTCGTCAGCGGCGACGCCGCGCTCGCCGCCAAGGCGCTCAACGACGCCGCCCGCACCCTGGGGACGCTCGAGTTCAAGGGCGGGATGATGAACGGCGGGGCGCTGAGCGCCGATGACGTGCGGGCGATCGCGCGCCTGCCCGCCCGAGAGGTCCTGCACGCCCAGCTGGTCGGGACGATCGCCTCGCCGATCTCCGGCCTGGTGCGGACGCTCAACGCGCTGATCGCCGGGATCGCTGTCCAGCTGGGGCAGATCGCGGAGAAGGGGCTCATCGGCGGAGCCGGCGCCGCCCCCCCGCAGCCCGAGCCCGGTGAAGTGGAAGCTGAGCCAAGCGAACCTGAAGCCTCGGCCGAGGAGCCGCAGGCCGAGGAACCCGAGGAGGAATAGACATGCCCACCACACAGGAGTGGATCGACGAGCTCAAGAGCATCTCCGTGCTCGAGCTGTCCGAGCGGATCAAGGCGCTCGAGGAGGAGTTCGGCGTCTCGGCGACCGCGGTCGCCGCGGCGGCGCCGGCGGCGGCCGGGGTGGCCGCGGGCGGCGACGGCGCGGCGGCGGCGGAGGAGGAGTCGAGCACGGTCGACGTGATCCTCACCGCGGCCGGCGACAAGAAGATCCAGGTGATCAAGGTCGTCCGCGCCGCCACCGGCCTGGGCCTCAAGGAGGCCAAGGCGCTGGTCGACGAGGCGCCCAAGCCGGTCAAGGAGGGAATCGAGCGCGACGAGGCCGACAAGCTCAAGTCCGAGCTCGAGGAGGCCGGCGCGAGCGTCGAGCTGAAGTAGGCGCCCCGGGCCCCGGGGCGCCCGCCGTCAGACGGCGAGGCGCCCCGGCGGCGAGGCTCAGAGGAGGGCGGCCAGCGCGGTGATCCGGGGGGCGCTCACTTGGCTGGTGCCGCGCGAGCTGTTCGTTCGGGTGCGGGTGTGATTGCCCGCCCCGGTGTGGTTGCCCATGTCGTGGGGGACGGTCACGACGGCCATCGAGCTGCCGGCCGGCTCGCTGCCGCTCTGGCAGGAGAGCTGGATCGTGTACGTCCGGCCCGCCTTGTCGGTTCCCGCGCGCTCCGCGCGCACGTAGACGGTCACCGTGGCGGCCGAGCCGTCGTCCGCCGTGGCGGAGTTGCCGACCCCGGTGTAGTCGGGGCCCTGCTGGGGCGTCGGCTGGCCCGACCCCGTTCCCTGGCCGTCGAGGCCGGTGCTGGTGATGCCGGTGACGGTGAGGGTGTTGCTGTCGATCCCCTCGCCGCTCTCGGTCCAGCTGATCGTGATCGGGACCAGCTTGTGGTTGGGCGGCCAGACGACGGCCGGCGACCAGATGATGGTGCCCGCGTCGTCCGGAGCCGTGCCCATACACGTCGAGCTCCCGCTACCGCCCCCGCCGCGCGCCCCGGCTGGTACTGCGATGGCGGCCACGCCGAGCACCGCTGCGATCACAAGCAGCCCGGCGCGCCTCAGGCCTGCTGACAACTGGGCCTCCCGAGTCGAGTGGGTGGAGCCTCCCTGCCGGATGGGGCGATCCCTGCCGGACGGGCCCGGCCGCAGACAAGCCTAGGCGCCGGTCCCGGCCGCCGGGGAAGATACTCCCGGGCCGGCCTCCCGGCGGATGATTTTCGGCCCACACGCGTCCATCCGGGAGGGGGCGGCGGATGATTTTCGTCCGGGCCCGGGCCGGCTCAGCGCAGGACGAGCGAGCCGTGGACGACCACGGTCCTGCCCGCCCGCCGGTAGCTGAGCGTCAGTCGGTAGCGGCCCGCGGGCAGCCGGCGGCGGACCATCAGCGAGAGCTGGCGCGGATCACGGACGGTGCCGGCGATCCCGGATGCACGGATGGCCCCGCGCGCGAGCGTCGCCCGGATCTCGCGGCCGCCCAGCACGAGCGTCCCGGGCACGACCCGACCCGTGCAGCGTCCCCGCGAGCAGCTGAGAAGCTCGACCCGCCCGGTGCTCGCCGCGGCCAGGGAGACCCGCCGCGCCGGGCCGCGCAGCATGTTCGGTCCGCCCTCGGCGGTCACGGTGGCGGTGAAGCGCTCGGTCGGGAGCACCTGGCCGAGCACGAAGCGGCGCCGGCTGGCGGGCTCGAACGCGCTCAGCAGGCGGCCGTCGCTGCCCTTCACGACGATCAGGTACTGGCGGGCGCCGGGGGCGGCGGCCCAGGTGAGGATCGCGCGGGCGCCGGCGCGGGAGAGCCGCAGGCGGCGGGGCGGGCCGGGCCGCTGCGCGGCCGGCGCCGTGTAGCGGCCGACCGCCAGCGTGCGCAGCGGCACCCCGGCGCCGCTGCGCAGGTAGGCGAAGATCGTGCGCCGGCGGGCGATCGCGTCCTGGGGCACGAAGCTCAGGCTCCCCCGTGCGCCGTGGGCGGCGCCGAGCACGTGGGTGCTGTCGCGCCCGCGCTCGACGAACTGGACCTGCGTGCCGGGCACGTAGTTGCGGATCACGTAGTCCAGGCGCCACCGGCGGCCTTTGAGATGCCGGACGCGCGTGCTGATGCGAGCCGGCGGGACGTCCTGGGCGGCGGCGACCGCGCTGATCGGGGGCGAGCTGGCGGTGGGCTGGATGTTGTAGGTGCCGCCGGCCGGGTGGCGCAGGAAGACGAGCACCGATTTCCCGTCGGGGGCGATCGCGCTGATGAACCGGTCGCCCGAGGTGACGACCTGCCCGGGGGCCAACGGCGAGGTGAACTGCCGGTTGCCGGGCGCGTAGATCGTCACCTGGGGAGTGCCCGCGCCGCTGGTGCGGATCAGCAGCTCCTGGCCGTCGGTTCCGCCCGGCAGGGTGATCGTGCCGCCGCCGCGGGTGTCGGCCGCGGTCAGCCGGGACCGGTCGGCGGCGTCGCGCGCGCTGCTCACGAACCCTCCGGTGTGGGGCGTGACCGGCGTCTGCTTGTACTGCTTGAGCTGGTCGTCGCAGTTGCTGAAGCCGAACAGGCCGCCGTCGACGCTTCCGTCCACCAGCGAGTAGCGGCCCTGGACCCCGAAGCCCGAGACGTCGGCGCAGCCGGCGATGTAGGTGTTGTTGACCAGCCCCGCCACCTCGGCGCTGATCACCCACAGCTTCAGGCCGACCTTGCCGTCGGCCTCCCAGCGGCCGCTGGACGGCTCGTCCCAGAAGCCGATGTGGCCGGTGACCGACACGACCGGGCTGTCCGAGTCAAACGGGAAGTGCAGGTCGATGTCCAGCGCGGCGTCGGTGTAGCCGTCGGAGTAGACGTCGGCGGCCAGGCTGGCGATCTTGTCGCCCTGGAAGCTGAGCGTCCCCTGGCCGCCGAAGAAGCCGAGCCGGGTGTCGGTCGGCTCGCTGTAGAGGAAGGCGAGGCTGAGCTCGAGCTGGGTGGCGATGCTCGCGCCGAGCTGCCCGCCGAACTCCAGCGGGTTGACGCCGACCGTGGCCCCGATCTGGTTGACCAGGATCCCCGGGTAGATGGGGACCCCGGTCCCGGTCGGCGCGGTGAACAGCATCGAGGCCTTCTTGAACTGGCCCTTCTGGAAGTCGAGCTCGCCGGCCAGGCTGGGCTGGCTGAGCGGGCCGAAGACGATCGTCGCCTTCGCCTGCCAGGTGTCGCGCTTGCTGGCGTCGGGGTCGCTGGGGAAGTAGTAGACGAACGAGGCGTTCTTGACCTGGAAGATGTTCGCCAGCCCGGCCTCGGGGATCGTGAACTGAAGCGAGTTGAGGTTGATCCCGTTGGTGGGGTCGGCTTCGATCTCGAGCGCCCCGGTCGCCTCGAAGTTCACCGCCGAGAGGTCGAGCCCCACCTGGACGTCGAACAGCGACTGGCCCTTGTTGTTGAGGTAGACGTTGATCTGGCCGGTGAGCGGGAAGCCGCCGGGGAGGGTCGCGCAGGCGGTGGTCCCGCCCGAGGGCGGGCAGCAGGTGGGGTCCTTGGCCCCGGACGAGCAGCTCTTGCCCACGCCGAGGCTCATGAGCAGCGTGCGGCCGCTGTCGTCGGCGGCGTGGGCTGGGCCGCCCGCGTCGGGCCCGAAGTGCAGGACGGTCGGCGGGTGGAAGGCCTGGAAGGTGAGCGTGATCGGGGTGGCCGTGAGGTCGAGCCCGCCCAGCGCCATGTCGCCGATCGGGGTGTTGAGCAGCTCGACCGTCACCGCCGGGCCGGTGAGCTGCGTGCCGCTCCCGATCCCCAGCTCCTTGAACGGGAGGATCTTGAACACGCCGTATCCGCCGCCCTGGGGCACGAGCACCATGCCGTTGAGCTCGAGCTGGTGCGTGGCGGCGACGTAGCCGCCGCCGGGCAGCGTCTGGATGCACTCGGCGACGATGTGGACGCTGCCGTTGTCGTAGCTGGGCTGGCAGGGCCCCTGGCCGCCGGTGTTGGGCGGGATGCTCACCGTCGGGCCGACGAGCACGCCGAAGTGGGTGGTCGACTGCTGCCCGCCCGAGTTGGTGACGGTCAGCGTGACCGTGTGCAGCCCGGGCTTGAAGATCCAGTGGGCGACCGGGTTGGCGCCCGTGCTGGTGGTGGTGTTCGGGTTGTCGAAGCCCCAGTCATAGGAGATGATGCGACCCGACCCGGGGGAGGATCCGGCCCCGCTCAGCGCGACCAGCCGGCCCCCGGTGGGGTTGGGGGTGAGCAGGGCCCCCACGGCGCTGGGCGACCCGCCCCCGCCGCCCGACCCGCCGGCGGCGGCGACGGTGGCGGTGGAGCTGGCCGACGCCGTGCGCCCGTTGACCTTCTTGACGGACACGGTCAGCGCGTAGCTGCCCGCGGCGGCCCAGGTGTGGCTGGCGGAGATCGTGAACTGACCGGGTCCGCCCGTGACGGTGCCGGCGCTGCTGGCGCCGTCTCCCCAGGTGATCGTGGCCGTGAAGTCGGAGGCGACCGCCGTGGGGTCGCCGTCGCTCAGCGTGGCGACCGCGCCGGAGAACGGGCTGCCCGCGGTGGCGCTCACGTTGACGCCCGTGGCGCTGAGCGGGGCCCCGGCCTGGTCGAAGGAGAGGTCGTCGATCGCGACGCTCGGCGCCCCGCCACCGGGGAGCGGCGCGGCGTCGATGAGGAAGTACGAGATCTGAGCGGGAACCGGCGAGCCGCTGAGCTGGCTGGCGGTCAGGGCCGTCCACGAGGACCCCGCGTTGGCCGAGCCGCTGGCCACCACGTTGCCGGCGCTGTCGTAGCCGGTGATCGTCATCGCGACCGGCGCCGCGCCCGCCACCAGGTTGATCACCCGCACCGTGACCGAGCCCCGCGGGTAGTCCACGAACTTGCCGAAAGTGCCCGCGTGCTGCCCGGAGGCCGGGTCGCCGCAGGTGGCGAGCCGGGCGTAGTTGGGCGGCGAGTAGGCGGGCGGCGGTCCGGTGACGACCGACGGCGAGCCGCAGTCGCCGCTCGGCGGGGTGACGGGGCTGCCCAGCGCGGCCGCGGCGCCGAGCACGACCCCCTGGGACTGGTATCGGTTGCTGACCTGCGTCCCCGGGTTGAGGTCGTCGAAGCCGATCGTCGTGTTGGAGGTCGCGCGGGCGGCGGTGGCGATCAGGAGCGCCGCGACCGCCGCGATGCAGATCGCGGCCACGGCACCGACACGCCGCCACGCTCTCGCAGTCTCCCCGGTCACCGGCCTGGAACCCTACCTCACCGCGCGGCACTCGCGAAAGGGGAAGGACCCTGTGCCCAGCTGTACTGGGGCTGCGCTCGGTGGTCGGGGCGCGCTCGGTGGTGCGGGGGCGCGCTCGGTGGTCGGGGCGCGCGACCGTGCGGGGGCGCGCTCGACCGTGCGGGGGCGCGCTCGGCCGTAGCGGGGCGCGCGCGACCGTGCGGGGGCGCGCTCGGCCGTAGCGGGGCGCGCGCGACCGTGCGGGGGCGCGCTCGGCCGTAGCGGGGCGCGCTCGGCCGTAGCGGGGCGCGCTCGGCCGTCCGGTGCCGCCCCCTTGCCGAACGGCGGATTTGCCCCTACACTGCCGCGGTCAGCCAATAGCCGCAGCCGCCCCACCAGTAGGCGCCGCGCCACATACGCGGTGATCCTGGGGCGGGGTCCGTGAGAGCTGAACAGTCCTGCACAGGGCACCGGTGCCGTGTGCTATCTTTGCTGGTCGCGCTCTAGCAGCGCCGGGGCGCCTCTCCGCGGGGCGGCCCGGGTGCGCGGGAGCGCGGTGTCTCCCTCCCTCTCGACCGCCCGAGGAGTCGCCGTCTTGGCAACCAGTCACGCCCCCCGGACGCGCCGGAGTTTCGCGCGTCTGACCAAGGTTCTCGATGTCCCCAACCTGATCGACATCCAGCGCAAGTCCTTCGAATGGCTCACCGACCCGGCGGGCGGTGGCCTGCGCGAGACGATCGACGACGTCTCGCCGATCGAGGACTACACCGGCAACCTCGCCGTCCAGTTCGGCGAACTGCGCTTCGACGAGCCGGTGGCCAGCCTGGAGCAGTGCCGCGAGAAGGACCTCACCTACGCCCGGCCGCTGACCGTCACCGTCTCCTTCATCAACCGCGAGACGGGCGAGATCCGCGAGCAGTCGGTGTTCATGGGCGACTTCCCGTGGATGACCGACCGCGGCACGTTCATCATCAACGGCACCGAGCGGGTGGTCGTAACGCAGCTCGTGCGCTCCCCGGGCGCCTACGTGATGGAGCCCAAGGACCGCGAGAAGCAGGTCTTCATCGCCAACCTGATGCCCGCCCGCGGCTCGTGGCTGGAGCTGGAGATCGACAAGAAGGGGCGGGTGTACGTCCGCATCGACCGCAAGCGCAAGCTGCCGGTGACCGTGCTGCTGCGGGCGATGGGCTACGTCTCCGACGAGGAGATCCTGGGGCTGTTCGACAACTCGGTCTACATCCGCAACACGTTGGACGCCGACCCGGAGATGGTGCGCTCGGAGGAGGGGTCGCTGGTCGAGCTGTTCAAGAAGCAGCGCCCGGGCGAGCCGCCCTCGGTCGAGGCGGCCCGCTCGCTGCTCAACCAGCTGTTCTTCGACCCCAAGCGCTACGACCTCACGCGCGTGGGGCGCTACAAGCTCAACTCGCGGCTCGGGCTCGACATCGACCTCGACACCCGCACCCTCACCCACGACGACATCATCGCGCTGGTCAAGGAGCTGGTGCTGCTGCCGCGGCTGCTCGGGGTGCCCGAGGCGCCCGAGGAGGAGATCAAGGACTACGCGGCCGAGGCGATCGCCCTGCCCCGCGAACCGGTGGAGGACCACCTCGACGAGTACGAGCACTTCGGCAACCGCCGCCTGCGCACGGTGGGCGAGCTGATCCAGGAGGCCTTCCGGATCGGCCTCTACCGGATGGAGCGCGTGGTCCGCGAGCGGCTGACCACCGAGGACGCCGACACGATCACGCCGCAGACGATCGTCAACATCCGCCCGGTCGTGGCGGCGCTCAAGGAGTTCTTCGGCTCCTCGCAGCTCTCGCAGTTCATGGACCAGACCAACTCGCTGGCCGGGCTGACCCACCGCCGGCGCCTGTCGGCGCTCGGCGCGGGCGGGCTGACCCGCGAGCGGGCGCCGATCGAGGTCCGCGACGTGCACCCCACCCACTACGGTCGGATGTGCCCGATCGAGACCCCGGAGGGCCCCAACATCGGCCTGATCGGCTCGCTCTCCTCCTACGCGGAGGTCTCCGAGCACGGCTTCGTCACCACCCCCTACCGCGTGGTCGAGAAGGGGAGGGTGACCGACCGGATCGTCCACCTGGACGCCACCCAGGAGGAGGAGAAGCTGATCGCCCAGGCCAACACGCCGATGGACGCCAACGGCAAGCTGACCGGCGAGCAGGTGGTCTGCCGCACGCAGGCCGGCCACTACGTGACGGTGCCCCCCAAGGAGGTCGACCTGATCGACGTCTCCCCGGAGCAGATCTGGTCGGTGGCCACGGCGATGATCCCCTTCCTGGAGCACGACGACGCCAACCGGGCGCTGATGGGCTCCAACATGCAGCGCCAGGCCGTGCCGCTGCTGGTCACCGACGCGCCCCTGGTGGGCACGGGGATGGAGCGCCGGGCGGCGATCGACACCGGCGACGTGGTGATCGCCACGGCCCCCGGGACGGTCTCCTACGTCGACGCCGAGCAGATCGTGGTCGAGCGCAAGGACGGCGGCCAGGACGAGTACGTGCTGCAGAAGTTCATGCGCTCAAACCAGGGCACGCTGATCCACCAGAAGCCGATCGTCGACGTCGGCGCGGCGGTGAAGGCCGGCGACGTGCTGGCCGACGGCTCGGCCACCGACCAGGGCGAGATGGCCCTGGGCAAGAACCTGCTGGTGGCCTTCATGTCCTGGGAGGGCTACAACTTCGAGGACGCGATCATCCTCTCCAAGCGGCTGGTCTCCGACGACGAGCTGACCTCGATCCACATCGAGGAGTACGAGATCGACGCCCGCACAACCAAGCTGGGCGACGAGGAGATCACCCGTGACATCCCCAACCGCTCCGAGGAGTCCCTGCGCAACCTCGACGACCGCGGCATCGTGCGGATCGGGGCCGAGGTCGCCTCGGGCGACCTGCTGGTCGGCAAGGTCACGCCCAAGGGCGAGACCGAGCTGACCGCCGAGGAGAAGCTGATCCGCGCGATCTTCAAGGAGAAGGCGCGCGAGGTCCGCGACACCTCGCTGAAGGTGCCCCACGGCGAGGGCGGCGTGGTGATCGACGTCAAGACCTTCAGCCGGGCCGACGGCGACGACCTGCCGCCGGGGGTCAACGAGCTGGTGCGCGTGTTCGTGGCCAAGAAGCGCAAGATCGCCGAGGGCGACAAGCTCGCCGGCCGCCACGGCAACAAGGGCGTGATCTCCAAGATCGTCGACGTCGAGGACATGCCGTTCCTCGAGGACGGCACCCCGGTCGACGTGATCCTCAACCCGCTCGGCGTGCCGAGCCGGATGAACCTGGGCCAGATCCTCGAGACCCACCTCGGGTGGGTCGCGGCCAACGGCTGGTACGACGACGGCTCGGCCGCCTACAAGGAGGCCCGCGAGAAGAACGGAACGCACCCGCCCAAGGTGTACGTGGCCACGCCGGTGTTCGACGGCGCCACCGTCAAGGACGTCGACGAGGCGCTCGTGCGCTGGCAGGAGGAGCACCAGGGCCGGATCAGGATGGACGTCGACAAGCGCCGGCGCGAGGGCGATCAGGCCAGTGGCAAGACCACGCTGTTCAACGGCCGCACCGGCG
>Ga0070739_10001181_pt1 | contig 41232 bp, 33 predicted proteins | sample Coa_R1_7_FD_66445 | JGI IMG/M metagenome (GOLD analysis project Ga0070739, IMG submission 66445) | Surface soil microbial communities from Centralia Pennsylvania, which are recovering from an underground coalmine fire - Coalmine... | ecosystem: Environmental > Terrestrial > Soil > Unclassified ...
CCCACGCCCAGCAAGGCGATAATCACCCCTAAAAGCATCCTCTTCGTTGATCTCACAGGCCATCCATGTTTAACTTTTTTTGCCACGGGCGGGATACGTACTCTGGCATTGCATTATAGCCGATCCGGCGCCAGAAATCACTCCCTTCTTCAAGGGGGTACTGCTCCCCGGCACCTCGCTCGCGTCTGCGGCGCTCGCTTTATATATATAGTTTTGGGTGAAATGCGCGAAGCGTATTTCACCCAAAACTATATACATCCATCGTGCGACGGAGCCGTGTGGACGCCCATCGAGGGAAGGGCGCCGAGTACAGACACCCTCTCAGTATTTCCCCCTTGATACGTTGCCCCGGTGTGGTAGGATAGAGATATTGCATGAGATAATCATAAGCGTGGATTCCGCAAGAAGCGGGATCCATCGGCACGCAGCAGCGGAAACCACACACATTTCATCAAGGAGGATATATGTCCCGGCAGATCGACCAGCCTGAACCAGAAGGAACCTATCATATCGACGCGGAGAACGTCGCGGAGATGGCTCGCCTGACCAAGCAGTCGCGCGAGGCAACGATAGCGCTCGGTCTTTTCCCGCAGCGCATGAATATCCCATCGGGGGCAGCGATTCTCGACATCGGCTGCGGCCCCGGAGAGTGGGCGCTGTCGGTGGCACGCGAATTTCCTGAAAGCCAGATCACCGGCATTGACCTCAGCAGCATAATGATCGCCTACGCGCAGCATAGCGCTCGCGAGCAGGAGCTTCACAACGCCTCCTTCATCGTCATGGATGCGCGCCAGCCACTAAAATTCTCCGATGAAGCCTTTGATATAGTGCATATGCGCTTCCTCTCAGGCTTTCTCACCACTACTCTCTGGCCCAGATTGATAGCCGAAGGCTACCGGGTGCTGCGTCCAGGCGGACTGATCTGTAGCACAGAAGGAGAGAGCCTGGGCATCACCACCAGCCCATCGCTCGCGCACTACAACGTCCTGCAAACGCAGGCGCTGCGCATGGCCGGTCACTGCTTCACGTCAGAAGGCGATCAAATGGGCATCACCGCCGTGCACGCGCACCTGCTGCGCGACGCGGGCTTTCATCACATTCAGGAGCAAGCATATGCCGTCGATTACTCGGCGGGTATGCCACGCCATCAGGGCGCATTCGACGATTGGCGCACGGTAATGAAATTGATGCAGCCATATTTGATCCGCTGCGGCCTGGCAACACAGGCGGAACTGGATATCCTCTATGAGCGTGCCCTGGCAGAGATGAGCGATGCGCACTTCCGCGCCCTGACATATCTACATGCCGCCTGGGGGGAGAAATAAAGAAGAGCAGCAGCGCGCTCATACCTCCCCGGTGGGGGCCGCGCTCAAGATGCGCAGGCGAGCGCCGCACGATTGCCGGATTATTAGATTCGTAGGCAGTTCGATATGCCTTGAAGGGCCAACAACCTGCCCCTCGATACGATTAATAAGCAGGGTGGCGGCGCGCATGCCCAGTTCTACACGCTGCTGGACAACGGTGGTCAACGGTGTGCTGAGAAGGGCCGAAAAGCTTTCATTGTCAAAACCGACTATCGCCAGATCCTCGGGGACACGGATATTGTGCCGCTGCGTGGCCTGGAAAAGAGCCAGAGCAGTAGGATCGTTGACAGTGAAGAAGGCATCTGGGCGCTGCGGGCTGGTTACGATCTCATCGTAGACATTAGGCGGTTCAGGAGCGGGAACAGGCACGTTATGATAGACAAGCGTCTCATCATAGGGCAGATTATATTCTCTTAACGCCTTGCGGTATCCCTCCCAGCGGTCTCGCACCGAGGTTGTCAGGAGGCTGCCCTGGTCGGAATACATAAATCCGATCCGCGTGTGACCGAGGATCAGGAGATGCTCGGTAGCGCGGTACGCACCGCCAATGTTGTCCGACACCACATAATCGCAATCGAGATCAGGGATGTAGCGATCAACGAGCACAAACGGGAAGTTGTCGGCCTTGAGCTGAGCAAGCGTGGCATCGTGAGGAGTATCGCTGATCGGAAAGATAATCAAGCCTGCGGTGCTGGCGCGCAGCCGCGCAATATCCACAGCGAGTTGCTGAGCGTTTTCCTCGGTGTAAGCAAAGCTCAGTTGATAGCCCCGGGGCTTTGCCGCCTGTTCCGCTCCCAGCAATATATGCATATCCAGCTCACCACCGACGCGGCACAGGATCAGGCCGATGCTTTTCTGAGCCTGCTGAGGCTGCGGCGTCCGCGTTCCAGCGACAAGCGGCGATTGGCGGACAAACGTACCGCTGCCCTGAATACGCTCAAGCAGACCTTCGTTCACCAGCACACTGAGCGCCTGACGGACCGTTCCTCGACTGCTGCGATACTGCTGCGCCATCTCCATTTCAGTAGGAAGGCGCGCCCCCAATGGTAGTTCCCCCGACAGGATGCGCCTTCGAACCTCATCAAGAATCTGAGAGTACAGCGCCTTCGCAGGGGGATTCTTTTCGGATCTTTGCACCGTACAAGCTTCCTTAGAAAACCAATACTTCTGACAACTACCAATTATATACTATCGTGTCTTTTGCTCTGCTCGCGCCTGCGGCTCCGCCGCGCGAAGGCCCTGCCCCGGGAGGGCGAGGCCATTTGAGGATCAGGCACGCTCTAGATACTTTACAGCATAAGCATCTCACCGAAATGTATAGACAAATTTGTTTCATTACCCCTGGTTGCCAGTGGTCTGATTAAACATACCGAGCCAGCCAGCGTGGGAGAAGCTGTAGAGTATAGCGTGTACTTTATTATACATATTTTACCGGCAAAATACCAGGGGGAGAGACCGGACATAAGCATTGACAAATGTGTTCATATTCATTAACATAAATGTATGCACATATGCTCAGGCGTATCTGGGCGCCCTTGCCTCTATAGTTCGTTCCACACTATATCTAACAAGGAGAGGCGTTATGAGGTATCTATTTCAGAAGTCGGGATGGCTCTCGCTGGTTTCCGCGCTCACCGTGCTCGCCTCGCTGCTGATGCTCGCAGCCTGCGGCGGCTCGTCCACCGGCAGCAGCAGCGGCGGCAAGACCGTCATCACCGTCGCTTTCCAGCAGTTCGGACCTCCGCCCTACCACGAACAGATCTGGTGGCAGAAGGTTAAGCAGCAATTCGAGGCTTCGCACCCCAACGTCGAACTCAAGCTAGAGCCGGTTGTCGCTGACGAGGGCGACTACTACACCAAGATCGATCTGATGATGCGCTCGCCGAGCACCGCTCCTGACCTGGTGCGCGAGGACAGTTTCCTGGTCAGTTCTGATGTGACCGCCGGCTACCTGGCCCCACTGGACCAGTACCTTTCCTCCTGGCCTGAATACCAGCAGCAGTGGTTCCCCAGTATGCAGAAGATCACCACCTTTAACGGCCACAACTACGGCGTCATGGACGGCACCGACGTGCGCCTCATCTGGTACAACAAGCAGATCTTCCAGAAGGCCGGGCTGCCCACCGACTGGCAGCCAAAAAACTGGGACGATATCCTTACTGCCGCAAAGACGATCAAGGCTAAAGTGCCCGGCGTTATTCCTATGAACCTCTATTCGGGCATTCCGATGGATGAAGCTTCGACCATGCAGGGCTTTGAGATGCTGCTGTATGGCACCGCCAATCCGCTCTACGACTACTCCACCGGCAAGTGGATCGCCCCGAGCAAGGGATTGCTGGACGCGCTCAAATTCGTGCAGACCGTCTACGATCCTAAAAACCTGCTGGGACCAACCAACGATATCGCGCTCTCAACCCAGGCAGGAAATACCATCGCCCAGCAGTTATTGCCACAGGGCAAGCTCGCTATTGATATCGATGGCTCCTGGCTGCCAAGCAACTGGGCAAGTAGCGGCGCCGCCCCCTGGCCGCAGTGGCAGCAGGTGCTGGGAACCGCCAAGATGCCTACCGAGTACGGGCAGGCGCCCGGCTTTGTGACGCTTTCGGGTGGCTGGGCCTATTCGATCAGTTCCAAGTCATCGCACAAGGACCTGGCTTTCCAGGCGCTCAAGACGGCGATGCAGCGCGACCTCGTGGTGGGCTATGATGTCGATGTTGGCAACATCTCGCCGCGCAAGGATGCCACGCAGGTGCCAGCCTACCAGCAGGTGCCGCTGAGTTCGTTCTTCACCAGCCTGGTTAGTTTCACGCAGTTCCGTCCGGGCTTCCCGGCCTACCCCAAGATCTCGACGCAGATCGACGCGGCTATGCAGCATGTGATGAGCGGCCAGTCGCCCCAGGACGCGCTCAATGCCTATACGCAGGCAGTGACCAGCATTGCCGGAGCCAGTAACGTCGAACCTGGGAAATAGGCTTGATACGGCGCTGTGCCGGTGCGGCAGACTGCTAGCTGCGCCGGCCACGCCGGGCAGGCTCCTCGCGCTTGCGCGGGGAGCGCAGCTTGTTTGTGAGGAGTTGTTGCATGCAGCAGGTCCAGTCGCCGCCGGTTGAGACTGTCACGAAGGTTGTCTCCCGGCCCAGCCGCCAGCAGCGCAAGCATTTGCGCATCGGTATCCTGTTCATGGCTCCCGCTTTCCTGGTCATTATCCTCTTTATGATCGGACCGGCGCTGTGGGCCTTCTACGTTTCCTTCACTAATATGTCGCTCACAGGAGTGGGCGCCGCCGCTCCCCAATGGGTAGGCTGGCAAAATTTTGCCCAGATCCTCCACGACAACGAGTTTTTCAACTCACTGCGCGTCTCGATTACCTACCTGGTGGGTTCGGCCCTCATCGGCCAGGCGGTGCTGGGCTTTATACTGGCGCTGCTGATGCGCAATCGCAACCGCATCTTCAAGGGTGTGCTGGGCGGTATTATCATCTGCGCCTGGGTTATTCCTGATGTGGTGGCCGGCTTCCTGTGGAGTTCGTTCCTGGCCGGCGGCCCCAATAGCGTGCTGAGTCCGGGCCTGCTCAATTCTTTGATGCTGGTCTTCGGCTGGCCCCAGCATGCCTGGCTGCAAGAGTATCCTACGATCTCGATCATCATCGCCAACACCTGGCGTGGCACGGCCTTCTCGATGCTGCTCTATGCCTCGGCGCTGGAATCCATTCCCTCGGAACTGATGGAGGCCGCTTCCATCGATGGCGCTGGCATCCTGTCGCGGGTGCGCTACGTCATTCTGCCTTTGATCAAGGGTTCGATTGCTACCGATCTGTTGCTCATTACGCTGGCGACGCTCTCGGACTTCACGCTGGTCTTCGTGCTGACGGGAGGCTCGAACGCCAGTACGGAATTGATGACCATTTATCAATATCGACAGGCGTTCCAGTTCTATCAAATCGGCTACGGCAGCGCGATTGCTCTGCTCATTATCGTTGTAGGAGCAATTCTCTCGCTTATCTATATTCGCGTACTGCGCATCGAGATCTGAAATAGCGATATGTTGAGGAGACCTGTATGGCAACGCGTCGTATCCTGATACCTACCTCGGCCTATGTGGTGCTGATCGTGCTCGGCCTGTTCTTTCTGATTCCGATGCTCTGGCCGATTCTGGCTAGCATTAACGGGCATGCCACGTTGCAGGTGAGCCTGCCGCAGCCATTTACGCTGGACAATTTCACCTCTATTATCAGCGGCGGCCTGGTGGCCCGTCCCTTTGCCAACAGCGCGGTCATGGCAATCTCGACGATGCTGCTGGTCATCATTCTCTCCGGGCTGGCGGCCTACCCGCTCTCGCGCTACCAGTTTCGCGGTAAGGCCACGCTGATGTATTTCATCCTTTTCGCCAGCGCCCTTCCGGTCCTTGCCCTGGTGACGCCGCTCTATGCCATGTACGTCACGCTCAATCTGGTGGATACGCTGCAAGGCTGCATTCTCTTCTTTGTAGCGTCGAGCCTGCCGTTCTGTATCTGGCTGATGAAGAACTTTCTGGATGGCGTGCCCTTTGAACTGGAGGAGGCGGCCTGGATCGATGGCGCCTCGACGCTGGGCGGCTTCTGGCACATCCTGCTCCCACTGGCGGCGCCAGGCATGGCGGTGGTGGGAGTGTGGAGCTTCCTGGGGGCGTGGACCAATTTCTTTGTCCCGCTGATTATCTTGCAGAGCCAGGATCTGCTCCCGGCCTCTGTACATATCTATACCTTCTTTGGGGCCTATGGTCAGGTGAACTATGGACAACTGGCGGCGTATGCGCTATTATATGCACTACCGGCAGTGATTCTCTATCTGGTGGTTTCGCGCTTCTTTGTGCGCGGCATTGGCCCTGGCGCCCTCAAAGGATAAAATAATGGCATCTTTCCCGCAGCACCGGCCCGTGACGCTTGCGCGCAGGGGCCTGGTCGCCGCACCTCACTACCTGGCCGCCGAAGCCGGGCTGGATCTGCTCAAAGCCGGCGGCAACGCCATCGATGCGGCCATCGCGGCCAACGCAACGCTTCAGGTCGTCTATCCCTTCGTCTGTGGACTGGGCGGCGACATTTTCATGCTCATCTACGACGCTCAATCGGGCGCGCTGCATGGCCTCAATGGCAGCGGGCGCGCTCCGCAGGCGGCGACCATCGAGCGCTATCACGACCTGGGCTACACGACTATGCCCACCTTCGGCATCCACACGGTGACGATCCCGGGCTGCGTCAGTGGCTGGGAGGCCGCGTCGCAGCGCTTTGGCAGGCTGGGCCTGGCGCAGTCGCTGGCTCCGGCTATCTCCTACGCCGAGGAGGGCTTCGCCGTCGGGCCGGGCCTGCACGGCGCGCTGGCGACTGTGAGCCGCAGGCCGGAGATCCATCGTTCCTGGCACACACATTTCCTCCCTGAGAGCGCCGTCCCCCCGGTTGGCGCTGTGATGCGCTTCCCGACGCTGGCGCGCAGCCTGCGCGCTATCGCGCAGCAGGGCGCGGAGACCTTCTATCGCGGGGAACTCGCGGAGCAGATCGCGGCCTTCTTCGCGCGCGAGGGCGGCCTGATTACCCGCGAGGACCTGGCGGCTCATCATGTCGATTGGGTAAAACCGCTCGGCGTCCCCTTCGGCGACCTGCGCATCTATGAGCTGCCGCCCAACACTCAGGGCGTCACGGCGCTTCAGATGCTCGGCATGGTGGATCGCCTCTCGCTCGGCGATGATCCGCTGGCGCCCGCAACGGTCCACATGGAGGTAGAAGCGAAGAAGCTGGCCTTCGCGGATCGCGCGGCCTATCTCACCGATCCGGCATTTATGCGCGTCGATCCTGCGGCGCTGATCGCCCCGGACTATCTCGACCAGCGCGCCGCGCTCATCGATCCGCACCGGGCGCAGCCCTCCGTCGATCCCGGCAGCTTCACCGGTGATACCATCTACCTGTGCGCTGCTGACCCCGAAGGAAACGTCGTTTCGCTGATCCAGAGCAACTATATGGGCTTCGGCAGCGGAGTGGTGGTCGACGACACCGGCATTGTACTTCAGAACCGGGGCGCGTATTTCTCGCTCGATCCCGCCTCCGCGAACGCGCTGGCGCCGGGGAAACGCACGCTGCATACGCTGATCCCTTCGATGGCCCTGCGCGATGGACGCCCGGCGATGGTTTTCGGCTCAATGGGCGGCGACGGGCAGGCGCAGATCCACTTGCAGGTCTATACCGCCGTGCTCCGCTTCGGCCTGAACATCCAGGCCGCGCTTGAGCTGCCGCGCTGGATCCACGGCGCAGACGCCCATGAGGAAAGACTGGTTGTGGAGAACCGTTTCCCGCCCGCGACGCTGGAAACCCTGCGTCAGTTGGGCCACAATGTCGAAGAGACCATCGGCTGGTCATCGGGCATGGGCCACGCTCACGGCATCCTCTTCGATCCGCTCACCGGCGTCATGCAGGGCGGCTCCGATCCACGCTCAGAGGGTATCGCCGCCGGATGGTAAAACCGGGCCTTGCGAAAGTCCTCTTACGTCGCCTCGGGCCCGGCCACGATGGTCGTGAGGCGGCGCTGCCAGGTCTCCATGGCCTCGATCACCGAGTCGCGCCCGGCAATGCGCGGAAAGTGCGTGCTGACCAGCCGGCTGAACTCCTGCATGGCCTCCAGCAGCAGCCCGGTCTCCTCCCCGTTCAGAAACATCTGCACCTTGTTGATATCGCCGCCTTTCAATCAGAAATATCCATCAGCATCTGCATCTCCATCCAACTAACACCATGCATCCGTAGACATCAACTCCACCGCCTCCTCTTGCTTGCCCTCCTGAAAGAGCGTGAGGAGGCGTTGTGCCCCGATCTCCATGCGCGCCGTAATCGCTTCATGGCTCGCCACCACTGCCAGGCCGTACAACCCTTGCCGCGCAGCCTCCTCGCGCAAGGCTTGCTTTTCCTTGAATGCTGCTACCTCACTTTTCGACATAAACAAATCCTTCCTTCTGTTGCCAATAGAAGAGCAACAGAGCTATAATGGACAAAGGTCAAAAGTGCGTGTATTTCCAGAACCAATAGTAGTGCATTCAATCGTCCAGCGGTGAAGCAGAAAGTCGCCTGCATGTAGCAGAGTGTTACATTTCAGGTGAAAGGATAGACGGATGTTAAACAGCAACGCGTTTGGGCAATTAGTGCGAGCGTACCGCGAGCAGCGTGGATGGACACAGGAGGAACTGGCGGAACGTTGGGGATATGCCAGAGCCTATGTTTCGCAGATTGAGCGTGGCAAGCGCAAGTTAGACAGCATGACGCAGGTGCTGCGCCTGGCAGATATTCTGGACATTCCGCAGGAGAAGTTAGAAGAAATCGGGCGCGGCATCCCGAAACGCAAAATAGACGTGCAAAAACCAGAGCAGGCGGACAGCGCCATTTTACAGATGCTTCTTGCCCCTGGTCGTGATATGGTACAACTCTCCTATATGGTGTGGATCGCAGATCAGGCCCCCTTGATGGAGGAGAAACTTCAGGAACTAATCACGACTCTTGACCAGGCATTGATTTCGTATCATGGTGAGTTTTTAAAGCCAGCACAGCAATTACTCGCCTATACTCATCTAATGAGAGGACGAATGGCCTTTGACCGCCTTGATTTTGCTGCTGCGGCAGGCCATTTCTCAGAAGTGATTGATTTAGGGCACGAATTAAACGATCCTGACATCATCACCATAGGTATGGTATATCAGGGAAGCTTACTCAGAAAGCGCGGCAGGTTTGAGACAGCTATTCGCTGTTTTGAAGCTGCGAAATCTTACGCTGAGGCAGCGGCAGGGGCAACACGAGGTATTTATCACGTTAATTTCTCAACTGTATACGCCGATAGCGGCCAGGAGAAATCATTTCTTGGGGCAATTGATGCTGCTCTCGAAATTGCAAAGGATATGAAAGACAGTATCACCGGCCTTGCGAATGATTTCAGTCTCGACGACGTTCTTTGGGCACAGGCTGGAGGGTTCTCTGAACTTTGGAAACCCGGTGATGCATTAAAGATATACGAGCAGACAGATAAATTACGCCCGTTCAGACCACTCAGAGAACTTGGAGCGTACACCATCGATAAAGGGGAAGCATTTCTTAAACTAGGAGATTTAGACCAGGGCATTGCGCTTACTGTGAAGGGGATTCAGCTGGCAACTGAATATCAGTCCAGGCGCCACTTAGGATGGGTAGAGAAAACTTATAACCGGCTGCTGGTATTACCCATCGGAAAAGATAAAAGATTGGATACGCTTCGTGATGCCCTTGTAGAAGCGAAGAGAAAAGTAGAAATATAGTTCCGTTAGCTATTGTGTCTGCCAGCTCTTCCGCCCGGAATAAGTTATGGTATAGTATAGCGACGGGGCTATCCAACCACCGGCGAACAAGAAAGAGCAGAGGATAGTTGCTATGTATATCTACTATGTGCTGCGCGGCACGCAGAGGGAACAGCCTATCGAGCAAGAGGGCGATATCGACGAAGAGCATTTCCCCGACATAGATCTGGACAACGGGCCGCAGATCATCAACTACCTGGTGCAGCAACTGCGCGCGCAGGGCATTACCGGCGAATGGAGCGAATGCGACCTTACCGACGGCGCCTTCGAGAGCGAGGATAGTTACATCTATTTCAATGGCCGCTGGATGCGCCGCGCCGACGCTCCCTGGCGCAAAGATAGGAGCAATTAGCTCGAACGATGCCAACACTTGCAGGATGGCTCACAGGCGAGCAGGTACCAGAGGAGACGATTGACCAGGCGCTGCTGGCGATGGGCGAGGTGCTTGGGCAGCATGGCGGAGAGCCGGGCCGCATGGTGCAGCCGGGCATGGGCCTGATTACTTTCTCCGACGCGGCCTACAGCGTGCAGCGCAACGACGAGCCGCCCGTCCTCGACTGGGTGCCGGAGCGCCGCACGCTGGTCTACCGGCGTCCTCTTTCCGGCATGCACGCCCTCTACTACATAACGGACTGGCCCGCCCAGGGGAATCTGCTCTTCGCGAGCGAGATCAAGGCGCTGTTCGCCCTCGGCGTTCCCAGGCGACTGCACCTGGCGGCGCTGGATGCCCTCGCGCGCTACGGCTTTATCCCCGCCCCCTGGACTGCCTTCAAGGATATTTTTGTCGTCCCCGCCGGCTCGATCCTGCGCTGGCAGCGAGCGAAAACCATCGTCAACCACGCTACCGACTACCACCTCGATGAGCCGCAGGCCGCCAGCGACGATCTCGCAGGCCGTCTTCACGCTCTGCTCGACGCTGCCACCACCGGCCTGCTTCCCACGCACGATCAGTTCATCGCCTTGAGCGGCGGCGGCAGCGCCTCCGCCCTCACAACGGCGCTGGCCGCACAACACACCAGCGCTCCTTTCAGCATTGTCACCATAGGCTATAAAAAATATAATGCGGCGCGCGTATGGAAAGCGGCTGAGGGCATCGCGGCCACCTGCAAGCGCCCATTTTTAGCGATCACCGGCCTCGATCAGCCCGAGTTCTGGGCCGCGACGATCAGCGGCCTGGAAGCTCCAGTGGTTGATACCCGCGCGCTCGCACTCCACCAGCTTCTGCACACGGCCTCCGTAGAGACGGGCGCGCGCGTCGCTATGAGTTCCCTCGGCGCGCGCATACTATTCGACACCCTGGCTCCTGAGAATGATCCCGGCGCGGAGGGGCCAGAGTTGCCATATATCTTACGCCGCTATGGAGAGGCGTTGCAGCCGTTGAACGGCGTTAACACAGCACTGCTCTGGTCGGCGGAGGCCGCCAGGATGATCGCGCAGGAGGAGCCGTGGGAAGAGTCGCTGCATGCTCGCAAGCTGGCGCGCCGCGCGGAGGGCTGCGCGGACCGGCGCCAGGGATGGTACTATCTCGACCTGCACCTGCGCTTGCCCGATCACGCGGTACACGCCGCGCAACAACTGGCCGTGCAGGAGCGGATGGTAGTGCGCTCTCCCTACCTGCACGCCGGCGTGATCGACCTGCTGACACGCCTGCCCGCCAACCTGGATGATGGGACGCCAAAGCGCGCGCTGCTCCCGCTGCTGGCGCGGCGCTCCATCCCCGACGACGCCCCAACAGAGCGGCAATCTTCACTAACGGCGCCCGCCAGATCGCTTACACGTCCCGCCGATTCGGAACTTCTGAGGGAGATGCTTTCCCCGCCAGCGCTGCGCGAGCGGGGCATCTTCGCTCCAGAGGCCGTGAAGCGCCTGTTACAGCGCAAGCCAGACGCCAGCACACAGAGGGCGCTGCTGCTGGCGTTCACCACGCAGTTGTTATGTCATTTATTCGATGTTGAATTAGCTCTGTGAGAGGCTGTGCGCCTCGTAGCGGCTCCTGAGCACCTTCTTATCGAACTTGCCTACGCTGGTCTTGGGGATGGCATCGATGAACACCACGTCGTCGGGAAGCCACCATCTGGCGACACGCGGGCGCAGGTAGTCGATGATCTCGTCCTTTGTAATCTGCCCCACAAAGTCGGGCTTGGGCACGACGCAGGCCAGCGGGCGCTCGTCCCATTTCGGGTGCGGAATACCGACTACGCATGCCTCCAGCACCTTTGGATGGCCCATAATCAGGCTCTCCAGTTCAACCGAGGAGATCCATTCGCCGCCCGACTTGACCAGATCTTTCGTGCGGTCAACAAGCTGGATGATGCCATCCTCATCGACCACAGCTACATCGCCGGTGCGCAGCCAGCCCTCGGCAAACTTCTCGCTGGACGTGTCATCGTGATAGTACGCTCGCGCCACCCAGGGGCCACGCACCTGCAACTCGCCGAAGGTCTGGTTATCCCACGGCACCTCCTGGCCCGTATCCATACTTATCACCCGGAAATCAACGCCGGGTACGACGGTGCCCTGTCTGGCTTTGATGCGGAACTGCTCCTCCGGGGGCAGGCTTTCCTGGTAGCTGCGCAGCTTGCAGAGCGAGGCCAGTGGCGAGGTCTCGGTCATACCCCAGGCGTGTACAATGGTGAGGTTCTTGCGCGCCAGCCCCTCGATTAACGACTGTGGCACAGCGGAGCCGCCGCAGAGGATAGAGCGCAGAGTAGAGAGATCGAATTGCTCTTTATCCAGCAGGTTTAACAGGCCGATCCAGATCGTCGGCACACCGGCGGCAAGGGTGACGCGCTCCTGCTCCATCAGCTTCGCAATGCGCAGCGGATCCATGAAGCGCCCCGGCAGCACCAGTTTTGCCCCCGCGAAGGCAGCGGCATGCGGCAAACCCCAGGCGTTGGCGTGGAACATGGGCACGACGGGGAAGACGACATCACGCTCGCCCATACCGGGGCCATCGACAAGCTGCACGCCCATCGAATGGAGAAATACCGAGCGGTGGCTGTAGACAACGCCTTTGGGGTTGCCTGTTGTGCCAGAGGTATAGCACATAGCGGCGGCGGCGTTTTCGTCCAGGGCAGGCCAGTCATAGGAGGTGGGCTGCTCACCGATGAAGGTCTCATAGTCAACCGCAGGTTGCAGCTTGCCCGTAGCGTGCGGCGCCTCGCCCATAATCACATACAATTTTACCGTGGGTAACTTGTCGGCCAGCGCTTCCAGCAAGGGGACAACATCGCCATCGACGAAGATTACTTTATCCTCGGCATTGTTGATGATGTAAATCAACTGTTCGGCAAAGAGGCGAATATTGAGCGTGTGAAGCACCGCACCCATACAGGGAACGGCATAGTAGAGTTCAAAGTGGCGATACGTATTCCAGGCGAAGGTCGCCACGCGGTCCCCCTGCGCTACGCCGGCCTTCGCCAGCGCATGTGCGAGCTGCGATACGCGCCTGCCCCAATCGCCGTAGGTATAGCGATGCGGTTCGCCCTCGGTCTGTGTGACAATTTCCTTGCGCGGGAAGATACGCGTTGCCCGGTTAAAGGCATGCTGCAATGTCAGGGGATAATCCATCATCAAGCCTTGCATGGTGTCGCGATAACCCTCCTTTCAGAGTGTTTACAGTTTGAATAAATCTAGGTCAATCATACCATAAAAAACCGGCCCTGCGTTCGCGCGGCGCGGCCGCGCGATGAAGAGAGGATAGTCTTTCACAAGCAGGTTTTTTTGGGGATAGCGCAGGGGCCGTCCTGGTGGCGGCCCCGGCGCTGGCACGAACCTGGCCCACGCGTCGGCCCACGAGAAGGTTCTGGCCCCCCTCAAGGGAATTTTCGCTGGCTAATGATCCACGCCCTCGATCTCCGAGGCGGCATTGGCGCTGCCGCGCGCGGCGGCCCAGCGCAGCGTTTCCCCGGCCAGGTAGATCGAGCCGGTGGCACAGATCAGGTCATCGCGTTCGGCGAGATCAAGGGCCAGGTCCATCGCCTGCTCACTCTCCGGGGCAGTGCGGACGCGGACATGTGGAGCATGCTCGACAAAGAGCGCCTGGAAGGTCTCGATTGGCGTGGCGCGCTGGCTGCGCATCCTGGTCAGCACGACAATATCGACATCGGCCAGCGCCCTGACGATACCCACGAGATCTTTGTCCTTTGCCGCGCTGAGCACGACGATCAATCGCCGCATAGTGAACGATGAGCGCAGCGCCTGCATCAGCTTCTGCATCGAATCGGCATTGTGCGCGCCGTCGATGACAATAGTGGGATCATGCCCGACAACCTCTATGCGGGCGGGCCAGTGCACCGCCCGCAAGCCCGCCCGCAGAGCATCTTCGTCCCAGACTACACCGCGCTCGCGCAGCAGCTCAAGCGTTGCCAGCGCCGCCGTCGCATTTTCGAGCTGGTAGAGTCCCAGCAGCGACAGCGACAGATCGGTATACATGCGCTCAGGCGTCCAGACGGTAAAGGTCTGCTGCCCCCCGCTCTGTCCCTGAAAACAATAGCGATAACCCGGCGGTGGCAATTGTCCGGCATCCACGGCGGCCTGCGCGGGATCGCCCCCGGCGCTGCCGACGCGCACAAGCCGTGCATGGCGCTGCCGGGCGATGGCGGCAATGGCAAGTAGCGCTTCCTCACTTTGCGCCGAGGTGACGACGACGCCTTCGGGTTTGATAATGCCGGCCTTTTCAGTGGCGATTTTGCCCAGCGTATCGCCCAGAATGTGCATGTGATCGTAGCTGATCGAGGTAATCACGGAGACGAGGGGATGCAGGACATTGGTAGCATCGAGCCGGCCCCCCAGGCCAACTTCTACGACGGCATGCTGCACATGCTGGCGCTGGAAATAGAGGAACGCCAGCGCTGTGCCGATCTCATAGGTGTGGAAGGGGCCAAAGGTATGCTCCTGCTCGACCTTATCGACGCCAGCGCGTATCTCCGGTATCAGCGCAGCAACCTCCTCCTCGCTGATGAGATGCCGGTTAACCTGCATGCGTTCGCGGAAGGTATGCAGGTCGGGCTGCGTATAGAGGCCAGTGCGCAGACCGGCGTGGCGCAGCACGCTCTCGACGCAGGCCGCCGTTGATCCCTTGCCCTTTGTACCCGCGATCAACGTGCTGCTGTAGCTCTGCTGCGGATTGCCCAGCAGTTCGAGCAGCCTGGTCACACGCGGCAGCTTCTCATTGGGATCGCGCGTAAAGGTGCCGCTGCGCTCAAAATCGCTAAAACCGTAGATATAAGCAAGTGCTTCTTGATAATTCACGAGTGATAATCTTTCTATCTTAAAATGAGATTTATGACGCTTCAAATGTTCCGCGCACGATAGCATCGCTCATCCTGACGACGCGCATCATGGCGCGCACATCATGCACGCGCACGATATCCACACCCTGCGCGATGCCGAGCGCGACGGTTGCTGCCGTACCCTCCAGGCGTTCGCTTACGGGCAGGCCGCCAAGCACGCGGCCAATATGCGACTTGCGCGACGTGCCCAGCAGGATCGGGCGCCCCAGCGCCCGCAGTTCGCCCAGGCGGCGTTGCATCGTCAGGTCCTCTTCGACGGTCAGGCCAAAACCGATGCCGGGATCGACGATAATGCGCTCCCAGGCAATGCCCGCCGCCAGCGCACGCTCGATAGAGCCTGCCAGCAAACGCAGCACATCGCTGACAATCTCACGCTTCTGCTGGCCGCGCATATTCGCCATCAGCACAACGGGGACACCATGTTCGGCGGCGACGGCGGCCATCGCCGGATCTTGCCGCAGCCCGGAGATATCGTTAACGATACACGCCCCGGCCTCCAGTGCGCGTTCCGCAACCCCGGCTTTGTAGGTATCGATAGAGATCAACGCCTCCGGTGGCAGCGTCTCGCGCAGCGCGCGAATAACCGGGATCACGCGGGCGAGTTCCTGTTGAGCCGTGACAGGCGCGGCATGCGGGCGCGTCGATTCGCCGCCAATATCGATGAACGTCGCTCCCTCGGCCACGAAGCGCTGAGCCTGCTCAATCGCATGATATATTAGCTCATCCTCTGTAAAGGCATTCTTCATCAACCCATCATCAGAGAATGAGTCGGGCGTAATATTGACGATGCCCATGACATAGGTGCGCCCGCCCCACGTCAGGCAATGATTGTTCCATTGTGTCGGTGGTAGTACTGGTTGCATCTTGCTATTACTATAAATGACCTTGAACAGCGTCTACTATGTGATTTTAAAAATCTGCTATTCGTATTAGAATAGTGGTAGGGGCAATAACCCCGCTCCTTCAATGATACCTTTTAGCGTTGCTTGATAGCAACCAGGGGTGTATACTCACAATGCCAGAAGTAGAGGTGCAGGGGATAGCTTTCTCTGATGACTCTACCGGGGCAGATCGACACAGAAGATATAAGGGATGAGAACACATCATGCAAGATACAGGTGAAATGAGGAGGCAGCAGCGCCCCATTACTGCGACGCGCCGCTGTCACGAATGCAGTGAAGAGGCTCTGGGCCGCTGTCCCGATTGCCATTTCGGCTTCTGCCAGGAACATTTTCCCAAGCAGCAGCATTCACCCTGCGCCGAAAAGCAAATGAAAATGGCACAGCAACAGGTGTGTTACGTCTGCGGCTCGCAGGTCTATCCCGATCAGTGGTCCATCTCAAGAACCTCCCACTTCGTTGACCAGTTCACCTGCCGGGGATGTGGCCGCTACGTCTGCGATGAATTGCACACACAGCGCAAGACCGAGGATGTCGTCATTGTACGCGAGGGCATGCGCGGGCATCGCTACCAGTACACCAATCGCTACTGCGACCTCTGCTCGCCGTTCTATCGCATAGGGGGCATTAAGGGGCTTGCGCGCACCATCGTCGTTATCGGAACTGTTGTGGGTGCCATCTTCTTTTATCTTCACCACTGAACTAGAAGCATTTTCTGGAGAAAGACTGAATATATCAATGGTTTTGCCATCAATGATTCAATCCGCGCTACAGCGTCATCAGCGCGAGATTGACAGGGCGCTGCGCGATGCCATCGCTGGCGCCGCGACAGGCTCAGGAACCGGCGATACTGCGCCCTATTATGGGCAGATGCAGTATCATCTGGGATGGGTAGATGCTAATTTCATGCCGGCGAGCCGCAAGACCGGCAAACGCCTCCGCCCGACGCTGCTCCTGCTGGCTTACGAAGCGGCCGGCGCCTGGGGGCTGGCCGATGATCCCTCAGGCGATTCCTCGTACCTGGAGCGTGCGCTGCCCGCCGCTGCCGCTATCGAACTTACGCACAACTTCACATTGATTCATGACGATATAGTGGATGGCGACGCCGTGCGCCATCATCAGGCGACGCTGTGGAAGCTGTGGGGTATTCCCCAGGCCATCAATACCGGAGACGGCATGTTTGTGCTGGCGCGCCTCACGCTGTGGGGAGTGCTGGACAAGGGGGTAGAGCCTGCCATCGCCGCCCGGCTCGGCGCCGTGCTTGACCGCGCCTGCCTCGTCATCGCGGATGGTCAGTACCTCGATATCAGCTTCGAGCAGCGCCAGGATATCTCGGTGGCGATGTACCTGGACATGATTAGCCGCAAGACCGCCGCGTTGATGAGCGGGGCAACCGAGATGGGCGCCCTGCTGGGAACGCGCAACGAGGAGACAATAGCGCGACTGCGCGACTTTGGTCATGCCGTCGGTATAGCCTTCCAGGTGCGCGATGACCTGCTCGGCGTATGGGCAACGACGGCGGAGCTAGGCAAGACGCCCGCCGGCGATATCTACCGGCGCAAAAAAAGCCTGCCCGTTTTACACGCCCTGGAGCATGCAAACTCTCATGACCGGCAAGCGCTCAAGGAGATCTATCAGCAGGAAGCGCCTCTACAGGCGGAGCAGGTCAAAGAAGTGCTGGCGATTATGGAGAGGACGCAGAGCCGAACCTATTGCCGCGATTTCCTGGCGCAGCAGTGCCAGCAGGCGTACACGGCCCTGGCGAGCGTGCCGCGCAACAGCAGCCCCGTATCCGCGCGCGCCCTGGATGATATGAAGTCGCTGGTCCATTTCGTCGCGGAAGAAATTTTATAATTCTTCCGTCCTTTACATAATGCCGAAGATGGCGACGGTATTGCCCGACGCTGCCGCCAGCCGGTCCCCCTGCGGCGACCAGGCAATGCTATGTACGGATGCGCCCATCTGCACGGTAAACAGCGGCTGCTGGCCCTGAGCTGGATACCAGAGCGAGAGCGTTCCATCAGCCGCGCCAACCGCCAGGAGGCGGCCATCGGGCGACCATGCCAGCGAACGGAGCGCCTGCTGCGCCGCCGGCAGGCGCTGTGGAGCATCCAGGCACTGATTGCCAAAGACGCCAGATCTCTGCTGCCCGCAGGTCAATCCATTCCAGAGCCGCACCCTGCCATCATCACCGCCAACCGCGAGTCGCACGCCCGACGGCGCAAAGGCCAGCGTCCGCAAGGAAATGCCGCCATCATAATAGAGGCCATGCAGCTCTAAACCGCTTGCCGCATTCCATACGCGCACAACGCCGCCCAGCGACGACGAGGCCACAGCCTGTCCGTCGGCGGACCAGGAGACGGACTCTATAGCGGCGGTATGGCGCGTAAAAATCGTCTGTGGCAGATAATCCGTCGTATTCCATATAATCGCTAGTCTATCGGCTGCGCCGGAGACCACCTGCATCGCATTATGGGGCGTCCATGCAAGGCTCGTCACCGTTCCTGTATGGCGATGAGTAGAGCGCGCCAGCATCTGCCCCGTCTGCACATCGAAAAAAGCCACCTGGTGCCCCGAGCCGCTAACGACGCGCCGCCCATCGGGCGCCCAGGCCAGCGCCTGCACCGAAGCTCCATGCGGGATATCCAGGCGCACGTTTCCGCCTGCGCTCCAGATGAAGAGGTGGGCATCATCGGCCCCGCTCGCCAGCAGCATGCCATCCGGCGACCATTTCACCGCGCGCACAATCTGATGGTGCTGCGTAAAGGACAGGAGGGGCTTTGCCATCGTGGGCAGCGTCGCTTTTGCCGGCGCCGCTTGCTGGCGAGACATCGCCTGCTGCATCGGCTGAGGAACAGCGTACCGCACAATACTATTCAACAATCCGCCCTGCCAGGCATGATAGGCGGCCAGCCCCATCCCCACTCCGCCCGCCCCCAGCGCAGCGCCGGCGAGCAGCAGGAAGGAGCGGCGAGAAGTCTTTCCTCTGGCAGAAGTTACAGCCGCCAGGTGCGCGGAAGTATCTCCCATGCCAGGAACCGCGAAGGCCATAGCATCGGCTATCGTGGGTGAGGAGTGCAGCGAATCGGTGCGCGGCCCCCTGTACGCAGGAGCGGCGACGGCATCCTCTACCGCCAGGGCATCGAGCGCCAGCCTCGTGCCGGATCTTACCCCACAGGCTGCGAGCGTCGTATTGCCGGGCAGAGCAGTCCCCCCGGCGGCGGGCCGCAGCATATAGGTAAGCGGCTGACCAAAGAGATCGGTGCGGGGAAGCTCCATCTCCTCAACCAGTGCAGGCACCAGCGCGGAAACGGGCGTATCGGCGGCAACAGCTACAGGGCGTACCGCGCCGGTTGCATTCTCTTCGATAAAGATTTCGAGCTTTTGCATATTTTTTCCCCCGGCCCCTATTTCAATGTACATAGTGTAGCATAATGGCTCTTCTTTCCTCAGCCATATAAGCAAAATAGGCTAGATATTTTTTAGAGTCTGTCTGATCTGCGACATATTGCTCGCGCCTGCGGCGCTCGCCTTATAAATCCGTGTTGCGAGAAATGCGCTAAGCGCATTTCTCGCAACACGGATTTATATCGCTTGCGCGGCTCCGCCGCGCGAAAGGCCGGAGAGAGAGACCACCTGCACACAACCGCTTAATAATGGTAAGATCATGATATATCAGGGAATCATCTTACTCTACCAGGAGACCGAACTATGACGCAACCAATTTACGTACTTGGACATAAAAACTCGGATCTGGACTCTGTGGCCTCCGCCTGCGCCTATGCGCGGCTGCTGCGGGAGCAGGGAGAAGGGGAGGCCATCCCCGCGCGCAACGGCGAACTCAAGCCGGAAGTACGTTTCGTGCTTGAGCGTTACCAGGTCGAGGCCCCGGAGGCCCTGGAGGATGTCTATCTCCAGGTGCGCGACGTGATGCGACGCGGCGTCATCTCCGCGCATATCGACCAGCCGTTACTTGAGGCCGGGCAGTTGCTCCAGGAGCACAATCGTCGTTCGATGCCCGTCGTTGATTCTGAAAACCGCGTACATGGCATCATCGCCAATGAAGACTTCGCCAAGCTCTTTTTCAAAGACCTCGATCCGCAGGCGGTGAACCGCATTCCGCTGCGGCGCGATAACCTGGTGCGCGTACTCAAGGGCCGCGTCCTGGTAGAAGGGCGCCGCCCCCTGGGGCATCGCGTCCTGGTCGGCGCCATGCAGCCGGAAACGATGGCCGATTATGTCGAGCCGGGCTGCCTGGTCGTTCTCGGAGACCGTGAGGACGCGCAGTTAATGGCTATCGAGCGCGGCGCGGCGGCCCTTGTTGTGACCGGCGATCTGCTCGTCTCGCAGCGCGCGCTAACAGCGGCGCGGCAGCACGGCGTGATGGTCATCAGCACGGGACACCATACTTTTACGGCGGTGCGTCTCATCAACCTGAGCATCAGCGTGCAGGACATCATGAATCGTGAATTTAGCTTCTGCCATCCCGACGACCTTATGAGCGATGTGCAGGCAACCCTGGCGCGCCGGCGTTCGATGCCCGTCGTCGATGACGAGGGAAAGCTGGTCGGTTACATCTCGCGTACTGATCTGATCAAGGCACGCCCGAAACGAGTTGTGCTGGTGGATCACAACGAGTACTCACAGGCTGTCGACGGCATCGACGAGGCGGATGTGCTTGGCATCATCGACCATCACCGCATTGCCGACGTACATACCAGCAAGCCGATCATGTTCCGCGCCGATCCCGTTGGCTGCACCGGTACCATTATCGTCGGACTCTATCACGAGGCTGGCATCGCTATTCCGCGCGAGGTCGCGGGCCTGCTGCTCGCCGGCCTGCTCTACGATACCCTCGTGCTGCGCTCCCCAACCAGCACACCGCGCGACGAACGCGTCGCCGCCGAACTGGCACAGATCACCGGAGAAGATATCGAGCAATTTGGGCGCGAGATCTTCGCCGCCGCCGCCAGCGATCTTGCCGAGAAACCCGCCGAAGCGCTGATTACCTCCGACTTTAAAGAGTTTACGGTACGCGATACCAGATTTGCTATCGGCACCGTCGAAACGGCCAGCCCCGAGACCGTCGAGAAGCGCAGCAAGGAGTTGCTCGCGGCCATGCAGCGCATCGCGCATGAACGCAACTACAGCGCCTTTCTCTTTATGATCGTCGACATCATTAATATGCGCTGCCGGCTGCTCATTTATGGAGGAGAAACGGCAGTGGCCGAGGCACTGGGCGTCACGCTCGAAGCTGATGGGCATACGGCGGTGGTGGAAGGACTGGTTTCACGCAAGAAGCAGCTCGTACCACTGCTGCCACGCATCCAGGCGGCCATAGCGGGCCAGAGCGGAGCTTTGTAACATCTGCAACAATCGGCATACTCAAATCAGGCTATTCTGCCCTCCTTTTATGTGTGAATCAGTTACAATACCTTGTCAGGGAAGACATGCTATGTTACACTATCTTGCGACTTAGATGCTCCTGTAGGTGGTGGTGGTTTTCTCGTCGCCCCCCTACCGTGGCTTCATTGAGATATACCCTGGCACGGCTGGTCAATGTTGACCAAGCATAAACTTTCTATGCCTTGTAAGGAGGGCGTTTTCTATCGTGAGCTACTATATCCTGGTTCCAATCGTTATTGGCCTCCTGACCGTGCTTTTTGCAGCCTACCTGGCAAACTATGTGTTACGCCGCGATACCGGCACGCCAGCCATGCAGAAAGTAGCGAACGCTATATTTTCGGGTGCAATGGCTTTCCTCAACCGGCAGTATCGCACCATCGCGATACTCGCGGTTGTTGCCTCGGTGGTTGTTGCCGTCGTCCTGGCTTTGCTAGGTCAGGGATCTGAGGCCGACAAGATCAATCTTGCCTGGCACACAGCTATCGCCTTCTTAATTGGTGCAGCCTGTTCTGGCGTCTCCGGCTATATTGGTATGTACGTCGCGGTAAAATCCAATAGCCGTACAGCCAGCGCCGCTACCCGCAGCCTGGGCGAAGCCCTTATGGTCTCCCTGCGTGGTGGCGCCGTCTCCGGCTTCCTGGTGGTCGCACTCTCGCTGCTGGGTGTGTCGCTGGTTTTCACCCTTTATGGTGGCCTGACCAATCCAGAACTTGCCCCCAATCTCATCGTAGGTTTCGGTTTCGGGGCGAGCTTCGTCGCTCTGTTCGCACAGCTTGGCGGCGGTATTTACACGAAAGCCGCAGACGTAGGCGCAGACCTGGTAGGTAAGGTCGAGGCCAATATCCCCGAGGACGATCCACGCAATCCCGCCGTCATCGCGGACCTGGTAGGAGACAACGTGGGCGACTGCGCAGGCCGTGGGGCTGATCTCTTTGAGTCAACCGCCGCCGAAAATATCGGCGCGATGATCCTCGGGGTCGCGCTGTACGCCGCTACCAAAAATATTGGCTGGATCCTCTTCCCGCTGGTCGTGCGCGCTTTCGGCCTCATTGCCTGCGCCGCCGGGCTGCTCTGGGTTCGCCCCTCAGTGGTTGTCGAGCCTGATAAGGCGGCCGGACGAGATCCGGGTGAAATCGCCATGAACCAGCTCAACATCGGCTATTACATCACCTGTGTTCTCTGCCTCATCGGCGTCTTCGGGGCCAGCTATCTCCTGCTCAATGGTACTGGCGTGACCAGCAGCGGCGGCATCCCTCCGTGGGTCTGGTTCGGGCTGGCCGGCACGACGGGCATTTTGCTCAGCATCGCTTTCGTGTATATCACGCAGTATTACACCGCCGGTACCTGGCGTCCTGTGCGCGAGATCGCAGCCGCAACCCTGACCGGCCCGGCCACGACGATCATCACGGGTATGGCCGTGGCCTTTGAATGCACCGCGCTCCCGGTGCTGGCGATCTGTGTCGCGCTGGGCCTCTCCTTCTTCTTTGGCAGCCAGGTGCACCTGCCCCTGGCATCGCCGATCAACCAGGGCGGCATCTTCGGCACCGCCGTGGCGACGATGGGCATGCTGATGAGCTGCGCGTATATCCTGGCTATGGATACCTTCGGCCCCATCACCGATAACGCCGGTGGCATTACCGAGATGGGCGGCCAGGCCGAATCCGTGCGCGAGATTACCGATGCGCTCGATGGCGTAGGCAATACGACGAAGGCGCTGACCAAAGGCTATGGCGTTGGCTCCGCCGCGCTGGCCGCTTTCCTGCTCTTTAGCGCCTACCTGGATGTCCTCTATTCCTACAAACATAACTTTTCGGTCTACACCGTTGACCTGGCGAATATACCCGTCTTCATCGCGGCCCTGATCGGCATTACGCTGATCTTCTTCTTCAGCTCGCTGGCAATCCAGGCCGTCGGCGCCGCCGCCAAGCGCATGATTGAAGAGGTCCGCCGCCAGTTCCGCGATAATCCGAAGATCATGGCCGAAGATCCTGCTGAACGCGTCGATCCCGATTACGCGCGCTGCGTCGATATCAGCACGCGCGGCGCCCTGCGCGCGATGGTACTGCCGGGCCTGGTAGCTGTGCTGACACCTATCGCCGTGGGCGTTATTCTTGGTCCGCAAGCCGAGGCCGGCCTGCTGATGGTCGGTACGATGGGTGGTATCGTGCTCGCCCTGGTGCTCAACAATGGTGGCGGCGCCTGGGATAACGCGAAGAAATATATCGAGGCCGGTTATCTGCGCGTGAACTCAGAGGGCGAGATGGTCGATAAGCTCGATCCCAACGGCATCATCCTCGGTAAGAAGAGCGAGCCTCACAAAGCCGGTGTGGTTGGCGATACCGTGGGCGATCCTTTCAAGGATACGGCCGGGCCTTCGCTGCATATCGTCATCAAGCTGCTCAGCACGATCACGCTGGTGCTTGCCCCCCTCTACATCTTCTTGCATCCCTAGAAGACAGGGACACGTTGCATCCTTGCAAGACAGGGGCTTGCCCCGCCTTTACATCTCATCTCGACAAGGCGGAGGCAAGCCCCGCCTCTCCATTTGCTGTTCGCACCTCCCTGGATCTCCACATTTTTGTCTATGCGCACGCTTACCAATCCGTATTACAGATATATACGCAAAACTGTGAATATACATTTGCTCTTATCTCTGGGATAATGGATTCGTCGCGCTCTCCCCGCTGAGCGTTCGCGCGGCGCTGGTGTGAGCAAGCGATGGCGCCAGACATCAGATATACTTTAAGGAAGGCAGGAAAGCAATGAATACCAGGCGCACAGCGGGTTTCATCCCCCTCACATGCCTCATCATCATCGTCTTATGCGCGCTTCTGGCTGGCTGTGATGTCAACGTCTCTACCTCCAGCTTTGGCGGCGACAGCGGCCTTACAACCGGCAGCAGTCAGGGCACTACACCCTGCCAGAGCAATTGCACGACAGGTTCGGGAGCACAGGGTGTGCAGGTTTTCGTCGAGCCGGATGCCGGCTCCCAGGTCATCACCAGTGCCATTAACAACGCCCAGAAATCCGTCTGGCTGGAGATGTACCTTCTGACCAACCGCAGCGTAATCAGCTCGCTGGAAGAGGCAGCACATAGGGGCGTGGATGTTCGCGTCATGCTTGAAACGCATCCCTATGGGGGCGGCAGCACTTCTCCTACAGAGACGATGGACCGGCTGCGAGCTGCCGGCGTCCAGGTCAGGTCTACCAACCCTGCTTTTGCGCTGACTCATGAAAAGGGTATGATTGTCGATGGGAGCACCGTTTTCATCACGACGGCGAACTATACACTCTCGGCCCTGGGCGGCAGCAGCAGCACGAAAAATCGTGAGTATGGCATCATTGACACCAACCAGCAGGATGTGCAGGCCGTTACCAGCATCTTCAATGCCGACTGGAATCGCACAACGCCTCGGTTCGATGATCCCAACCTGGTTGTCAGCCCCATCAATTCACGCCACGACTTCGAGTCACTGATTAATGGCGCGCACCATACGCTGCTGATTGAGGCCGAAGAGATGCAGGATAGCGATATCGAGCAGGCTATCGTCAACGCAGCAAAGCGCGGGATACAGGTCCAGATCATCCTGCCATCGCCGCACGGATCGTCGTCGGACAGCGAGGGCAGCAGCGATAGCAATAGCGCGGGCATCCAGACCATAGAGCAGGGCGGCGCTCAGGTAAGAGAGGACCCGAGGCTTTATATGCATGCCAAGATAATCGTAGTGGACGGTCAGAAAGCCTTTGTGGGATCAGAGAACATTTCGACAGCTTCGCTCGATAAAAATCGCGAACTCGGCATCATCGTCTCCGATCAGAATGTGCTGAATACCCTCCAGCAGACGTTCCAGCAGGATTGGGGAGATTCGCAAAGCGCCTAGATTTCTCCAGGCACAAGATGTCGAGTCAGGCGACCACCTGCGGCACTCGCCGCCGGATGTCATGCTGTGCTGTGGAAAATGCGCGTAGCGCATTTTCCACAGCACAGCATGACATCTCTGGCGCGGCTCCGCCGCGCCAACGCCATTCTTCATTCCTCGATCTTGCATGTTATGATAGGATGACAGGTGTTAGAGGCACATTGCCGCTGGCAATAATCTGGAGGATTTTTCTTATGGTAACAGAGGTCGCTTTTTTCAACGCGGTACCAGGCAAAGAAGAGGAACTGGGGCAGGCCATCGTTCGAGGACTGGATGTCATTCGCCAGCACCCCGAATGTATTTCAGCCCACGTCACACGCTGCATTGAGCAGCCAAAGAAATATATGCTTACCAACGTCTGGACTTCTCTGGAGGCTCATACCGTCGATTTTCGCGGCGGACCACTCTTCCCTCAATGGCGCGCTCATATCGAAGGGCTGTTCGAGGGCACACCCGAAGTATTCCATTACGAAGCCTTCTAAAAAGAATAGTATGGTATCATCCATAAACCAGGTCCCAACACACGGTAGGAGAAATTATAACGATGTCCGATATGCAAGATACCGTAAATGGCAACACATCCTCCCTGATGGAACAGACAGGCACGAGCGAGGAGGAACAGCTCGCCGCTTATGTCGCTGATCTGCGCCATCGGATCGAGGAGGCGAATTACCAGTATTACGTGCAGGACAATCCAACACTCACGGATGCCGAATACGATCAGTTGATGATCGAACTACAACGTATCGAGACCGAGCACCCGGAACTACAAACTCCTGACTCGCCTACGCAGCGCGTGGGCGCGGGGCCAGTCCAGGACGTAGCGCAGCACCGGCATCCCCTACCTATGTTGAGTCTGGCTAACGCACGCAGCGAGAAAGAACTCTACGACTGGTACAAACGAGCGCAAAACATTCTGCCCAACGCTACCTTTGATTACGTCTGCGAATTAAAGATCGACGGCCTGGCAATGGCGTTGACTTACGAGAAAGGGCGACTCACTATTGGCGCCACGCGGGGCGATGGCATGATCGGGGAGGATTGGACGCCGAATGTGCGCACTGTTCGCACTATCCCGCAGCATCTGCGCGGGGAGCATATTCCTGACAAAGTGGAAGTGCGCGGCGAAATCTATATGTCGATCAAGAACTTTGAGAAGCTCAACGCAGAGATGACCGATAACCGGCTTTTCGCCAATCCACGCAATGCCGCGGCGGGATCGCTGCGCCAGAAGGACGCACGCATTACAGCGAGCCGCCGCCTTGACTTCTTCGGCTACCAGATCGGCTATATACAGGGAATGCGGATCGAGAGCCACTGGGAGGCGTTGCAATTGATACGCGAGTGGGGCTTTCCCGTCAATCCCCACATCCAGCAGGCGCATTCGCTGGAAGAGGTGATGGAGTACTGTAAAAAGTGGGAGACGGAGCGCTTTAACCTGCCCTACGAGATCGATGGCGTCGTAATCAAGATTAATAGCCTGGCGCAGCAGGAGGAACTGGGCGTGGTCGCGCGCGATCCACGCTGGGCCATCGCCTTCAAGTACCCGCCGATCCAGGTTGCCACGAAACTGCTCGATATCCGCGTCAACATCGGGCGCACCGGCTCGGTGAACCCCTGGGCCTTGCTCGAACCGGTCAACATTCGCGGCGTCACGGTCTCACGCGCTGCCCTGCACAACGAAGAGGATATCCAGCGCAAAGATCTGCGCATCGGCGATTGGGTGCTGGTGCAGCGCGCGGGCGAGGTGATCCCGCAGGTGGTCAAGCCCATCGTCGAGCGGCGGACCGGAGCCGAGGAGGTCTACCACCTGCCGGAGCGCTGTCCACGCTGCGGCACGCCCATTGTCCGCATTCCAGACCAGGCTATGGCCTACTGCCCCAATACGCAATGTCCCGCGCGCAACTATGAGAGCATCACCCACTTCGTCTCAAAGGGTGCGATGGATCTCGATACGATTGGCGAGAAGACCTGCCTGCAACTGATCGACGCCGGCTATATTCAAAGCGTCGCCGATTTTTACAGCCTGACGCGCGATCAGCTTCTTAGTCTCGAAGGCATCAAAGATAAAAGCGCCGATAATATGCTCGCCGCTATTGAGGCCAGCAAGCATCGCTCGCTTTCGCGCCTGCTCTTTGGCCTCAACATCCGCTATATGGGCGAGAAGACGGCGCAGATCATTGCCGGGGCCTTTGGCAGCATGGACCGGCTGCTGGCAGCCAGCGAAGAGGAGATTGTCGGGATACCGGGTATCGGCCCCAAGATTGGTCACAGCGTTTACCAATGGCTGCAAGACCCGGAGAACCGCGCGCTCATCGAACGGCTGCGCCAGGCCGGAGTCAATATGACGGAGGAGCGACAGGGGAGCGATGGCCCGCTGGCCGGGCAGACCTTCCTGCTCACCGGGCGCCTTCAGAGCATGACGCGCTCAGCCGCCGAGGAGGCCATCAAGCAGCTTGGCGGCACGATTGCCACCGGCGTCAGCAAGTCGCTGAGCCACCTGATCGTCGGAGAAGATCCCGGCTCCAAATTGACAAAGGCCCAGAAGGCCGGCGTTCCCATCCACGACGAGCAATGGCTGATCGATCTGTTACAATCACATCAGGCACGAACAGAGTAGCTCTTGCTCCCAACGACGAATCAGCCATTGAGCAGGTCGAGGCCATCCTGTCCTCCTGCCACCTTCAACGGCCTGCCCGTGAGTGGTGAGTGGGTGGGGCCACCCATTCACCACTCACGCTTGCCAGGCGCCGCAGGCGCTGAGCCGTCAGGGAATGGGAAGACCTGATTAGTTACCGCCCGCTTAAACGTTATATCGATGCAACCTGCTTCGTCTATATAAGTAGATGGGGGTACATTGAGTACAGCGCTTCCCATTTATGTTAAAATTCCAGCAAAGAAAAAAGCATTCAGAGTGGGTATTTCTCCATGCGTAGCCGCGCGATGATGCTCTTTACCTTTTACATTCGAGAATACGTGCGCTCGAAGTTATCGGTTAAAAAACTTAAACTGCATTATCGCATCTCGTTGGCCCTTTAGAGCGGTCTGATAGCGCAATAAACCGCGCAACTATACATGGAAGGTTACATATTTCTAAGCTGCAAGCGGAAAGGACTCGCGCGTTGCCAAAACTGCTATGCCTGGCTCTGACGACGATAATGCTGATCGTAACAGGTCTCTCCCCAGGCGGCGCGGCTCTCGCCGGTCAGAATCGAACGACGGCTCCCGACCTGCCTGCCGGTTTTGCTTCCGGCGTATCATCGGTGTCATGGGGAGAGAACCGCGCGGATCTTTTTATTGTAGGGCAGGATCACGCTATCTATCATAAATGGTGGGATGGGACACAGTGGCAGCCATCCCTCACCGGCTATGAAGATCTCGGCGGCTACGCCATCTCCAGCATCACCTCGGTCTCGCCGACGCCGGGCCGCGTCGATATCTTTTTCGTCGGGCGCGACCACGCCATCTATCACAAATGGCTGGTCAGATCGGGCTGGCTTCCCGGCGCAACTTCCTACGAACGCCTCGGCGACTATGCCATCTCCAACGTCTCCGCCGTGGCTGCCCACGGATCCCGGCGCCTCGACCTGTTTTTCGTCGGGCGCGATCACGCTGTCTATCATCAGTGGTGGAACGGCTCGCACTGGCTCCCTGTTGAGGATCTTGGGGGTTACGCCACATCCGACATCGCCCCGGTAGCGCCGGCGCCGGGCCGCATCGATATCTTTTTCGTCGGCAGTGACCACACGATCTATCACAAATGGTGGAATGGCTCGCGCTGGCTCCCTACGCCCGATTCTTATGAGGACCTGGGAGGGAATGTCATTTCCAATATCTCTGCTATATCATGGGGAGCCAATCGCATTGATCTATTCGTCGTCCAGCAGGATCATGCTCTCTATCATAAAACGTGGGATGGCACACACTGGCGGCCCGGTTTGAATACTTATGAATATCTCGGTGGGACCGTGATCTCAGATGTCTCGTGCGTTTCGCGCAAGCCCGGCTTCCTCGATACCTTCATCGTGCAGCAGGACAATTCCGTCCACCTTAAATGGTGGGCGCTGAACAGATGGGACCCGGCCTTCGACGACCAGGAGCACAATGCACACTCCAACGTTTCCTCGGTATCCTGGGGGCCGCTGCGCATCGATACCTTCGTGGTGGGACAGGACCACGCCGTCTATCATAAGTGGTGGGACGGCTCAAACTGGCAGCCAGCCGGGACCGGGGCGCAATATATGGGAGGATTCGCGCTTTAGATGAAGTTCAGGAACAGCAGTTCCTGGCGGGGCGCGGGGTGTTTCCGATTTTTCCTTCTGCCCACTTCTTAAAATAGCAATCTACTTCTTAGCAAGAAGGGAATGTCTACTATGGAAAACCGTGAGGGGAAACGGTTAGACGAGTATCGATTGCTGCGTCTCTTAGGGAGGGGCGCCTTCGGAGAGGTCTATCTCGGCGAGCATATCCGCCACCAGACGCCTGTAGCCATCAAGCTGCTCAACATACGCACGACTCCCAATACCGATACGACAGCATATTTTATCCGCGAAGCCCGTAACATGTTCCGCTTGAAGCATTCCAATATTGTGCAGCTTCTCGATTTCGGAATCGAGGAGAGCATTCCTTTTCTGGTCATGGAGTATGCTCCCAACGGGACGCTGCGCCAGCGCCACCCGCCAGGCTCACTCGTCTCGTTTCCCCAGATACGCTCGTATGTCCGGCAACTTGCGTCAGCACTTCAGTATGCCCACGACGCGCGGCTCATCCATCGCGATGTCAAGCCCCAGAATATGCTGCTGGGGGAAAGGGATCAGGTTTTGCTCGGGGATTTTGGCGTCGCGGCCATCGCCCATTCAGAGCTTTCGCTGGACACGCAGGACCTGGCCGGCTCCATGTCGTACATCGCGCCGGAGCAGATCCGTGGAAAGCCGCGCCCGGCCAGCGATCAGTATGCTCTGGGCATCTGCGTCTATGAATGGCTCTGCGGCGCGCTCCCTTTCCAGGGCAAAGGGTGGGACCTCATCGCGCAGCACCAGGAAACGCCACCTCCTCCTTTACGTCCGCGCGTCCCAACGATCCCAGAAGCGGTTGAACGTGTGGTACTGAAAGCGCTGGAGAAAGACCCGGAGCAGCGTTTTGCCGATATGCGCACGTTTGCGGCAGCGCTCGAAGAGGCCATGCAGACGACAGAGCACGTACCGGTTGTCTCACCCCATCGTATGAGCGCTCCATCGCAGCCGATGGCCCCGGGCACAACACTTGCGGGACAGCCGCAGGATCAGCAAATATCTGCTACCAGCCCGGCGGCTCGACGCTCACGGCGCCCACTATTTCTTCTCACCGCACCTGTACTGCTCATATGTGCCGGCATATTACTCTATTTCACTTTCTCCGGCTCACTCGCGTCCCTGCTCAATCCAGAAGCCAGCGCCGCGAGCGCGGCCCGCATGTATGCCAGTGTGACAGCCGCTAACGGCGTGATGTTCGGCTTCGATGCTGCGCACACGCATTGGAACCCGTATGAGAAAGTCATCACGCCCGCCAGTGCCTCGCGCCTCGCGCTGCTCTGGACATATCCCACAGGCAACATCATCGGCTCATCCCCCGTCGTGGCTAACGGTATGATCTATGTCGGCTCCGCAGACCACAGACTCTACGCCTTCAGCGCCTCCTGTAAGGAGAACTGCCGGCCACCCTGGTCCTATGCCACCGGCGAAGTCATCGATTCCTCTCCCGCCGTTGCTCACGGCATACTCTACGTTGGCTCCGCCGATCATAAATTCTACGCCTTCAGCGCCTCCTGCAAGCAGAACTGCCGGCCACTCTGGTCCTACACTACCGGCGATGTGATCGACGCGTCCCCAGTTATCGCGCATGGCATGGTCTACGTTGGCTCCGCCGACCATAAATTCTATGCTTTCAGTGCTTCCTGCACACGGAGTTGCCAGCCACTCTGGTCCTACACTACCGGTGACGTGATCGCTTCCTCTCCGGCTGTCTCTGGCAATATGGTCTATGCGGGTTCGGCCGACGGCAGGCTCTACGCTTTCAGTGCCACTTGTAAACAGAATTGCCAACCCCTCTGGTCCTATCCCGTTGGCGACAGCACTTTTTCCTCGCCCGCTGTGGCTAACCATAGCGTCTACGTGGGTTCGGTTGATGGCAGGCTCTATGCTTTCAGCGCCTCTTGCGTAAAAGATTGCCGGCCCCTCTGGTCCTATAGCGTTGGGGCGGCGATCATCACTTCTCCGGCTGTCGCGAATGGCATCGTTTACGCCGGTTCGGCTGATGGCAGGCTCTATGCTTTTCCTGCCTCCTGTGAGCAGCAGTGCAGGCCGGGCGCGGTCTATATTGTCGGAGAGAGCGCCTTCTCTTCGCCGACCATCGCCGGGGGCCTCGTTTTCGTCGGCGGCAGCAGTCACACGCTGTACGCCTTCAACGCTGCCTGCACGGGGCAGTGCCGCCCGCTCTGGTCCTTCGGTGCCGCGCCGGCAATCGCGCCATCCGCGAATATCGTGAGCACGTTTATGAATTCTTCGCCCGCCGTTGCCAACGGCATGATCTACGTCGGCTCCGGCGATTATAAGCTCTACGCCTTTGGCTTTAAATAACCATGTATAAGCAATAACAGATATCACCGGCTATGCCGGTGATATCTGTTATTGCTTATACATATTTCATTTCGATATAGCGGGCACGCAGTGCATGCACGGCATCTTTCACGTTCTTGCCGCGAATGCCGTCGTGCAACAACTGGGCAAGCTCGCCCATCGCCTGCTCGTCCATGCCGAAGCGCGTCATTTCGGGCACGCCAACGCGCAGGCCGGAAGGGTTGCGCGGATCGGCGTCGCCGGGCAGCATATTGTAGTTGAGGATGATGTCGTTCTGTTCCAGACGTTGTGCAACCTCGACGCCACCACCCCACTGCGCGACGTTGACGGCGATCATGTGGCTCTGGGTGTAGCCAAACTCGCGCGCCTCTACCGGGGTGCCCAGTTCGTCAAGATAGCGGCCAAGCGCCTGAGCGTTGCGCACGATCTGCTCCGCATACGCGCGGCCATATTTTTTCATCTCGCGGATAGCCACGACCAGTGCGGGGAGCGAGTAGAGGTGATGGTTGCTGGACGATCCCGGGAAGACGCCTCGATCAGCGGCGGGCCAGTATTTCTTTTCATCCTCGGCGTCGAGATTACCCAGGATGACGCCGCGCTGCGGGCCGGGAAAGGTCTTGTGCGTGCTCCCCGTCATCCACGTCGCGCCCTCATGCAGCGGATCCTGAAACTGGCCGCCGGCGATCAGCCCCAGAACGTGCGCGCCATCGTAGAGCAGGGGGATATTCCTGGTTTTGCAGAAGGCGGCTACCTCGGATACGGGTTCGGGAAAGAGGAAGAGGCTCTTGCCCATAATCACAAGCTGCGGCGAGAGCTGGTCGATCAACTCGATGGTCTTCTGACTATCGACGTGATAGTGATCCTCGGTCAGCGGCAAATAGTGGAGATGGACCGATTTTTCGCTGCCCAGCTTGAGCACCTGGCCGCGATTCTGGATGCGGCGGCCAATCACGCCCACGGGACCGTGGCTGATATGCCCGCCGGCATCGGTTGAATTGGCGATCACGGTATCGCCGCCGCGCAGGTAGCCCAGGGCGATAGCGGTGTTGGCCGCATTCCCGCTGATCGGGCGTACATCGGCCTGCTTCGCGCCAAAGAGTTCACAGATCTCATCGCGCGCCATCCGCTCGACCTGATCAATGTACTGCGTTCCCTGATAGTAGCGGTTAACCTTTCCATTCTCGTTGGGGTGCCCCTCGGCATAGCGGCCCATGAAGTCCGAGTTCTGTATACGCCTCACAGCAGCACTCGGCGTGTTCTCGCTGGCGATCAGGTTGATCGTCTCTGTCTGGCGCCACTTTTCCTGCTGCGCCACAATGCGTTCAATATCACTTATATCTACAGGCATAGCGTCTCTCCTTAGAGTGTGTCTGATTTGCTGCCCCATAGCAGGCTCGCACCTGCGGCGCTCGCCGGATCTCCAGGATAGTGTGAGCCAATGCGCGAAGCGCATTGGCTCACACTATCCTGGAGATCCCCGGGTGCAGTGGAGCCGCACCACCGCCCGGCGAGAGCAGTGAGCCTCGGACACTCTCTTAATATATTTGCCAGAAGCAGTAAAAATACGCTTTCCAGTATAGCAGAATACTGTCAGTTCGTACAGGGAAATCCCGCCTGCCACAGCCATTCGACGCCCGGAGCCTTCCGGCAAATGTTCGTCTCACACCGCTGCTGGTCGCCAGTGTTCACCACTTTTGCTACACTCTGGCTCTCCCGCCATCAGGAGGCATCATCACGGTTCTACCGCTTCATCATTGGTTGAGGAGGGGTGAAAGCTGCACTGCTTCCGCATAAGCATGGACGGTGAGATGCTCAATATCCTCGTACTTGACCGGATGTGCAAGCCGGTCCAGCTTGAGATGTACGAGAGCCTCGACGGTGCAGCCGAGAAGCTGTGCCAGCCCAGGATCATCCAGGTGGGGTGTAACTAAATAAAGCGGCGAAACAACTGCGGGAAATCTGGTAAAATGACTGGATCGCCGAGTTGTTGGCGTTGGCCCTCAAAGAGTAAACTGGTCCGGTAGTGAGCGAAAGCTGCGTGCGTCGCACCCTGCACCGAGCGGGCTCCAGCGGGCAACGTCCGGTCCTCTCGGTTAGCAGCCCTGACCCAGAATACGAGCAGAAAGCGGCTCGCTTGCAGGAGTTGCAAAGGCAAGCTCAAGCCGGGGAAATCGACCTGTATTATGAAGATGAGGTCGATCTGGCCTTGCTTCCTGGCGTGATGCGCTGTTGGAGCAAAGTGGGGCAGCAGCGCAAAATTGACACTCCCCGTCAGAACAAAAAGCAGTACGGAGCAGGGCTGATCCATTGGGGGTGTGGCAAGCTGCATTGGGCCACCAGCGATCACAAGGATAACGCCTTGTTCCGCTCGGTCCTCTCCCAATTGATCGAGCCAGATGCTGGTCAACCGGTTCGCAAAAAGTATGTGCTGGTGGATAATTACCGCATTCACTGTGCCAGGCCCGTGCAAGCCTTTCTGGCTGAGCATCGGGACGAGGTGGAACTGGTCTGCTTGCCCACCTATTCGCCCAAGCTCAATCCGGTGGAGCGCTTCTGGAAGCATTTGCGTCGCAAGGTCACTCATAACCATTTGTTCCAGAGCATGGAACAGCTCCTGGAAGCTGTGTCCTCCTTCTTTCGTGACATGGCTGCTGTTCCTGATCTCGTTTGTCGGGCTGCCGGATTAGCCGCATAAGTTTCGCCGCTTTATTTAGCTATCTTCTCCGCTCTATGCATAGGAATTTTGGCAAGCGTGATCTCGAAAATATTGCAAGTACAACAAGGAATCTGTACAATGGGGACCTGATCGCACAAGATCAGCCAGAATAAATCTCATCTCGCTCCTCTCTATCTGGAGCACCGGTTATTTTGCTGATGTAAGGAAGGTAATGTGTATGAAACTCAGTGGTTCACACAAATTTAAGGCTCCGCGTACACAGGTTTTTAACGCTATTCTTAACCCCCAGATCTTGAAGGATTGCATCCCTGGCTGCAATTCGGTTGAGTATCTGGATAATAGCCGCATCAAAGCGAATATTACCACTCCTCTTCCGGGGCTGAAAGGGCCTTACGGAGTTATCATTAATATCGCGAACGCTCAGGCTCCCAATTATATTGAGCTTCATGTGCAGCGCAAAGGCACCGGCGGCTCGGTCAAGGCTGTGAGCCAGATCAATCTCTCCGATGAGCCAGATGGCACCCTGCTCACCTATAATGCCAACGCTGACCTCGAAGGCCCCATCTCTGTCGCCGACAATCCTATCGGACGCGGCATTACCAATAACTCGCTCGGCTCGTTCTTCAAGAATCTCGATAAGGCTATCGTCTAGCCATTATTGCAGCCAAAAATCCAGGAATAAACGCGGCCTTGTATACTTCCGTACACAAGACCGCGTTTCTGTTTTAACGTCCCCACGATACAATCGCGCACACCAGGTCATCGCCGGGTGGGCGCAGCATGCCATCACGCTCTATGAGCCAGCCAGCGAGCAGTGCGCGCAGTTCATCGCGTGTCTTTTGATCGTCGGGAAGGATAAGCTGTTCCGCCAGTGCGGCTACGGCGTCGTCGAGCGAAGGGAAAAGCAGGCTTTGAGGCGACTTCACAACCTCTACATTGGCATAGATACCCATGTCGTAGAGCACGTCGAGCGCGTGGATATAGCCGGGCGGCAGGCAGCGCTCATCGCCGTGGAAATGTTGCCAGAGATGAGCCGTCAGGGCGTCGAAGTGGGTGGCGCGCATGTAGAGGTAGCAGGTGTGCAGCGTCGCGGCGTCTAGCCGGGCAATGAACGGCTCGATTTCCCTGATGGGATAGAGGACGTGGCTACAGATGACGATATCGGCGCGCAGATCGGCGGGCGCTTCCTGCCACGTCGTGGGAATAAAGGTGACGTTGGCGAACCCTTGCGCCGCGACATCCTGGCGCAAATATTGGAGCATAGCGGCGTTCGGCTCAACGGCTGTAACATGCCGCGCCAGCGGGGCGAGCGCCAGGGAAAAGCGCCCCGTTCCCGCCCCAACATCGAGTACGCTGGTCCGGGAGGTCACTGCCTCGCGCAATCTCAGGAAGAGTGGATCGGTAGCAATGGTATCTTTTGTGGCGCGATGAAAGCCGCGCGCCCGGCGATCCCAGAAATCCGCGCTGCTACGGCCCAGGCGCGCGTAGGCGGCGTCCATCTGCCGCGCTCGCGCGTCGATCAGTTCTCTCCAGCGTTCGGCGGCGCTCTGCACGGCGTTTAACTCCCTGCCCCGGCGTCGTCGGGAGCCTGCAACTTTTGTTTGAGGCAATCAAAAAACTGGCCGGTGAGCTTTTCGGCGGTGCCGGAGAGCAGGCGCGCACCAACGCTGGCAATAGTTCCGCTCACGACCACATGCGCGGTCCAGTCCATCTTCGTCTGATCGGCATCAACGGAGGAGAGATTCATCCTTCCTTCCATCTCAACGGCGCTGCCCGGCGCCTTGCCACGCGCCTTCACGACCATCAGTTCTGGCTCCCGCATTTCCGGGCGCGTGACATCCATCGTAAACTTCGCCTTCACCGGGCCGACGCCCACCGAGACGATAGCCTTCCAATGCTCATCGCCCAGCGCTTCAAGGCTCTGAAAACCGGGGGCGCAGGTCGCGACCTTATTCACATCTACCAGATAGGTCCATACCTTTTCAATCGGGGCCGCAATCGTCTGACTACCTGAAAAATCCATATAGTATATCTACCTTTCTATGAGTGTGTCAGATTGCCAGCGCCCACGTTTGCTCGCGCCTGCGGCGCTCGCCTTATCTCGTTGGTGGTGTGAGAACAGGCGCGAAGTGCCTGTTCTCACACCACCAACGAGATCCTATGTGCGGCGGAGCCGCAGGACCGTCCAGCAAGAGAAGACGAGAACGCTGCGAATCGGGCGCACTCTAATGCTGCATGAGATAGTGCGGCGGATCGCTTTCGAATAGCCGCTTGCAGGCAGGGCAGCAGAAATAGAAAACCTGACCGTTATAGGTGCTGCGCTGCCGGGCGCTGGCTATTTCTACTATCATACCACAAACGGGATCGCGAGCCGTTTTCTCATCAGCAGGGACGCCAGATTCGGCGCCATCAGACGGACGGACGGCCGCTTCTGCCCTCGCATCGCCGGAGCCGGGCTGCATTCCACGCCGCCGCACCTGCACCAGTTCGGCCAGGATGCTCGCGGCGATCTCTTGAGGAGTAATGGCCCCGATATCAAGGCCGGCGGGCGCTTTGAGGCGCATCACATGCTGCTCTGCCATACCCATCGAGCGCAGGTAGGCACGGCATGCCTCCGCGCGCCTGCGGCTGCCGACCATGCCCACATAAGCGGCCGGGCCGGGTAACGCCTGCGCCAGCGCGTCCTCGTCGTATTGTCCGTGCGTCGCCACCAGGATATACGTGCGTTCGTCGATATGCGCCTGGCTCAAATCAGCCTGATCGGTCTGCGTGATAGCGAAATCGAGCGCGGGCGCTAACTGCGCCAGGGCAGCGATCACCGGCGAATTGCCGATCAACAGCAGGCGAGGCTGCGGCAAATGTGGCTCCAGAAAGACATCCAGCGCTCCCCCGCTGGCACAGGTCATGGGAAAAACCAGCATCTCGCCGCGCGCCATGCGCGTATCGTCCGCTTCGCTCTCGGGCGACCCCAGGCGCAGCAGGCAGGGGTCGCCGCCCTCGCGCAGGATGCGCAGGCTCTCGCGCACGACAACGGGCTGGGAGCAACTGCCGCCAATCCAGCCCGTCAATTGCCCATCCTTCTGGATAATCGCACAGGCGCCCGGTTTGGCCGAGGTTGGCCGCTCGCACCACACCACCGTCGCGAGCACAAACGGCTCCCCGGCCTGTTCCAGACGATATGCCAGATCCAACCATGTATGCGACATGGGAACTCTCCCCCGGTAGGATTCAAATCTGCCAGGGGCTGGATCGATCCCTCCCCATCTGGAGCCGCTTCACCCCATCTGGCAGGCGGATCAATCCGGCCCCTGGCGAATCATCGCGCTAATCCACCGCCAGGCCCTTTTCTTTGAGGATATTCCACACCTTCCAGGGGGTGATAGGTATATCGATATGGCGCACGCCCACATGAGCGAGCGCGTCCACGACGGCATTTACGATGGCCTGGGGCGCGCCAACGGTGGGCGATTCGCCTACACCTTTGGCCCCAATCGGGTGATGCGGGGACGGCGTGACGGTCCTGCCCAACTCCCAGGATGGCGTTTCCATCGCTGTCGGAATCAGGTAGTCCTGGAAGTTCCCGCCGAGGACGTTGCCATTTTCATCGTATGACAATTCCTCGTACAGCGCGGGTGCGAGGCCCTGCGTCAGTCCGCCATGGATCTGCCCCTCGACCACCATCGGGTTGATGACCGTGCCGCAGTCGTCCACGGCCACGAAGCGCCGGATATGTACCTCGCCTGTGCCCCGGTCGATATCTACCACACAGATATAACTGCCGAAGGGATAGGTAAGGTTGGGCGGATCGTAGTAGTTCACGGCCTCCAGTCCCGGCTCCAGGAACGGCGGGCAGTTGGTATAGGCGGCGAAGGCCAGTTCCTGTATAGTCTTGCCTTTGCCCGGCGAACCCTTGACATAGAAGCGCCCCGGCTCCCACTCCAGATCGTCCTCGCCGACTTCGAGCAGGTAAGCGGCGATCTTTTTAGCCTTATCGCGTACCTTGCGTGCTGCGAGGGCCGTGGCAGCGCCCGCGACTGGCGTGCTGCGACTGGCGTAGGTGCCCAGGCCATACGGCGCGGTATCGGTGTCGCCGTGCTCGACATCGACATCATCGGGCGACATACCCAGTTCGGCGGCAATAATCTGCGCGAAGGTCGTTTCGTGGCCCTGGCCCTGCGTCTGCACGCCGATGCGCGCCAGCACTTTGCCGGTGGGATGGACACGAATCTCGCAGCTATCGAACATCTGAATGCCAGCGATGTCGAAGTGCTTGCCGGGTCCGGCGCCGACGATCTCGGTGAACGACGAGATGCCAATGCCCATCAGTTCACCGCGTGCGCGCTTCTCGGCCTGTTCGCGGCGCAGCGCATCATAATCGATCTTCTCCATCGCCAGCCGCAGCGCGCCTTCGTAGTTGCCGCTATCATACGTCCAGTTGAGCGCGGAACGATAGGGGAACGCCTCCGGCTTGATGAAGTTGTGCATACGTATCCAGGCCGGATCCTTGCCAAGATTGTGCGCAAGGGTGTCCATCATGCGCTCAATCAGGTACGAAGCCTCGGTGACACGGAACGAGCAGCGATAGGCAATGCCGCCGGGAGCCTTGTTGGTATGCACGGCATCTACATCGACAAAGGCATGCTTGAAGTCATACGAGCCGGTGCAGATATGGAAGAGGCCGGCGGGGAACTTCGTCGGCTGGGCCGCCGCGTCAAAGGCGCCGTGATCGGCCAGCGTATGTACGCGCAGCGCCTTCACCGTCCCGTCCTTGTCGGCGGCAATCTCTGCATGGATATGGTAATCGCGCGCGAATCCCGTGCTCGCCAGATTCTCGGAACGGTCCTCGATCCACTTCACGGGCTTGCCGGTCTTGAGCGAGGCCACGACGGCGCAAACATAGCCCGGATAGATCGGCACTTTGTTGCCGAAGCCGCCGCCAACATCCGGTGAGATGATGCGAATGCGATGCTCCGGCAGGCCGGAGACGATGGCGAAGAGAGTGCGGTGCGCGTGAGGCGCCTGTGAAGTCATCCAGACGGTGAGCTTGCCGGTGGCGCTGTGATAGTCGGCGACGCAGCCGCAGGTCTCAATCGGCGCGGGATGGATGCGCGGGATATAGACATCCTGGCTGACGATGACGCCGCTGGCCTGCGCTTCGGCGAAGGCGGCATCGGTGGCGGCGCGGTCCCCGGTCTCCCAGTGATAGATCTGGTTCGTTGGCTGCCTGTCCTTTTTATCGGGGCGCAGCAGGGGTGCGTCGGGGTCGAGCGCTTTTTTGGGATCGACGACAACCGGCAGCGGCTCGTAGTCTACCTCGACGGCGGCGACACCATCGGCAGCGGCGTAGCGGCTGGTGGCGACGACGAAGGCTACCTCCTGCATCTGATAATGCACACGATCAAGCGCCAGCACGGCCTCGGTATCACCGGAGAGCGTTGGCATCCAGGCCAGCCCGGCGGCATCCAGATCCTTGCCGGTAATCACCGCCAGCACGCCCGGCACCTTGAGGGCATTGCTGGTATCGATATTCTTAATCAAGGCATGGGCATAGGGACTGCGCACAATATCGCCATAGAGCATGCCGGGCAATTGTACGTCGTCAACGTAGTTGCCCTGCCCGCGAATGAAGCGGGCGTCCTCCTTGCGCTTGTAGGCTTCTCCCAGGCCATGATGGGTATGAACTTCGCTCGCCATTATTCGCCCCCTTCCCCGGCGCTGACCGGGACCTGTTCAGATGCGCGCATCTTCTCCGCCGCGTACTGAATTGCCTTAACTATATTGACATAACCGGTGCAGCGGCAGAGATTGCCCGAGATACCGACGCGGATATCGCGCTCGCTGGGATGGGGATTGCGCTGCAAAAGGGCCACGCCGGCCATCATCATGCCGGGCGTGCAATAGCCGCACTGGAGCGCGTGCTCCTGGTGAAATCCCTCCTGAATGGGATGCAGCTTGCCGTCCTTTTCGAGTCCCTCGACGGTCATGATCTCGCGCCCATTGGCCTGCACAGCGAACATGGTGCAGGACTTGGTAGCCCTGCCATCAACCAGGATCGTGCACGCGCCGCAGGAACTGGTGTCGCAGCCGATATGTGTGCCGGTCAGGTGCAGGCCATCGCGAATCCAGTGAACGAGCAGTGTGCGCGAGTCAACATCGTCCTCGTAGACGGTGCCGTTGATAGTAACACTGATGTGATGCTTGCTCATAATTATCTCCCCTCCGTGGCTCCTGTCGCGCGCGCCAGCGCCCGGCGCAGGGCGCGGACGCAGAGTGTATGCACCATGGCGCGTTTGTACTCCGCCGGGCCGCGTATATCGCTTGTCGGCTGCGCGGCGGCGGCGGCAAGATCGGCTGCATGCTGGATATTAGCCTCGTCCAGCGGTTTGCCTATCAGCGCCTGCTCGGCGGCGCGCGCCTTGATCGGATGCGATCCGACATTCGTCAGGCCGATGCCGGCTCGCGTTACCAGCCCGTTCGCATCGAGCGTGACACAGGCAGCGACGCCGGCGATGGCATAATCGCCCACCTTGCGCTCAAGCTTGCAATAGGCGCCGCCGCTGCGCTCGCCGGGAGCCGGAATGCGAATCTCTACCAGGATTTCATCCGCATGCAGCGCGGTTTCAAAAGGCGCATCGGTGAAGAACTCGTCAATGGGAATGACGCGCCTGCCGCCAGATCCCTCGGCGACGACGCTGGCACCGAGTGCGAGCATCGTCGCGGG
>Ga0070739_10001191_pt1 | contig 40914 bp, 56 predicted proteins | sample Coa_R1_7_FD_66445 | JGI IMG/M metagenome (GOLD analysis project Ga0070739, IMG submission 66445) | Surface soil microbial communities from Centralia Pennsylvania, which are recovering from an underground coalmine fire - Coalmine... | ecosystem: Environmental > Terrestrial > Soil > Unclassified ...
GGTGGAGATCGTCGGCATCAAGGAGACCGGCAAGACGGTCGTCACCGGCGTCGAGATGTTCCACAAGCTGCTCGACCAGGGCGAGGCCGGCATGAACGTCGGCTGCCTGATCCGCGGCGTGAAGCGCGACGAGGTGGAGCGCGGCCAGGTTCTGGCCAAGCCGGGGTCGATCACCCCGCACACCAAGTTCAAGGCGCAGGTGTACGTGCTGAGCAAGGAGGAGGGCGGCCGCCACACGCCGTTCTTCACCGGCTACCGTCCCCAGTTCTACATCCGCACCACCGACGTCACCGGCACCATCGGGCTGCCCGAGGGCGTGGAGATGTGCATGCCCGGCGACAACGTCGAGATGGACATCGACCTGATCACCCCGATCGCCGTCGAACAGGGCATGCGCTTCGCCATCCGCGAGGGCGGCCGCACCGTCGGCGCGGGCTCGGTCACCTCGATCAGCAAGTAGGTTCGTCAAGGAGCAGTTCGGCACCGAAAGCCATGGCCCAGAAGATTCGCATCAGGCTCAAGGCCTACGACCACCGGGTCCTCGACCAGGCCGCGTCGAAGATCGTCGACACGGCCACGCGGACGGGCACGCGCGTGGCCGGACCGGTGCCGCTCCCCACGAGCATCTCGAAGTACACCGTCATCCGCTCGCCCTTCATCGACAAGGACTCGCGTGAGCAGTTCGAGATGCGCACGCACAAGCGGATCGTCGACATCCTGGATCCCAACCCGAAGGTGGTTGACGCGCTGATGCGCCTCAACCTCCCTTCGGGCGTGAACATCGAGATCAAGCTGTGAGCGGCGTCGCCCGATGAGCAAAGGCATCCTCGCGCGCAAGGTCGGCATGACCCAGCTCTTCACGGAGCGCGGCACCGTGGTGCCCGTCACCGTGCTGGAGGCGGGCCCGTGCCGCGTCGTGCAGCGCAAGACCGCGGCGGTCGACGGCTACGACGCCGTGCAGATCGGCTTCGGCGAGCGCAAGGCGAAGCGCACCACCAAGCCGCTCAGCGGCCACTTCAAGCGCGCCGGCCTGCGCCCCATGCAGGACCTCGCCGAGCTGCGCGACGCCGGCGACGTCGAGCTGGGCTCGACGCTGACCGTCGACAAGGTGTTCACCGCCGGTGAGCACGTCGACGTCACCGGCACCAGCAAGGGCAAGGGCTTCGCCGGCCAGCACAAGCGGCACCACTTCGGTCGCGGGCCGGTCACCCACGGCTCGCACAACATCAAGCAGCCCGGCTCGGTCGGCTCGGTGGACGCGGCGCGCACCTGGCGCGGCCTGAAGATGGCCGGGCAGCTCGGCAACGTGCGCCGCACCGTGCGCGGGCTGGAGGTGGTGCGCGTCGACGCCGAGCGCAACCTGCTGCTGGTCAAGGGCAGCGTCCCCGGCCACCGCAACGCGGTGGTGCTGGTGCGCAGCCACGAGCGGGAGGCATTCGCGTAGCCATGGCAACCGCGAACGTCGTCGACCAGACCGGCGCCGCCAAGGGCACCCTCGACCTCGCCCCCGAGGTCTTCGAGGTGACGCCCAACGAGGCGGTGATGCACCAGGCGCTGTTGCGCCAGCTCGCCAACGGCCGCCAGGGCACCCACGACACGCGCAACCGCAGCGAGGTGCGCGGCGGCGGCCGCAAGCCGTATCGCCAGAAGGGCACGGGCCGCGCCCGCCAGGGCTCGATCCGCTCGCCGCAGTTCGAGGGCGGCGCCACCGTCTTCGGCCCCACCCCGCGCGACTACTCGCAGGCCATGCCGCGCAAGCAGCGCCGCCTCGCCCTGCGCGGCGCGCTGAGCGCCAAGGCCGCCGCCGGTGAGCTGACCGTGCTCGACTCCTTCGAGCTGGACGAGCCGCGCACCCGCGCCGTCGTCGACCTGCTCGGCGCCATCGAGGCCAGTGGCCGCGTCCTGCTCGTGCTCGGCTCGCACAACGAGGTGCTGGAGCGGAGCGCGCGCAACGTCCCCCACGTCAACGTGATCCTGGCCAGCAACCTCAACGTGCGCGACCTGCTCACCGCCGGGACGGTGCTGATCACCCGCGACGCCGTGGAGCACGCGGTCGAGGTGCTGGCATGAGCCGCCCGTCCGACATCATCCTGATCCGCCCCGTGGTGAGCGAGAAGTCGTACGCCGCGATGGCGGAGGGACGCTACGTGTTCCGCTGCCGCCCCGACGCCAACAAGATCGAGATCAAGCAGGCCGTCGAGGACCTCTTCAGCGACCAGAAGATCGAGGTGGTCGCGGTCAACACCATCAACGTCCGCGGCAAGGTGCGGCAGCGCAGCCGCGGCCGCACCCGTGTCGAGGGCCGCAGCCCCAGCTGGAAGAAGGCGATCGTGACGCTGGCCGAGGGCCAGTCGATCAAGGGCCTCTTCGAGGGCGTGTAGAAGATGCCGATCAAGAAGTACAAGCCCACCAGCCCCGGCCGCCGCTTCATGTCGGTCTCGACCTTCGAGGAGGTCACCCGCGGCGAGCCCGAGAAGTCGCTGGTCGAGCACCTCAAGAAGCACAGCGGCCGCAACGTCAACGGCCGCGTGACCGTGCGCCATCGCGGCGGCGGGCACAAGAAGCTCTACCGGATCATCGACTTCAAGCGGAACAAGCTCGACGTGCCTGGCAAGGTCGCCACCATCGAGTACGACCCCAACCGCTCGGCGCGCATCGCGCTGATCCACTACCGCGACGGTGAGAAGCGCTACATCCTCGCCCCGCTCGGGCTCAGCGTCGGCGACACGGTCATGGCCGGCCCCAACGCCGAGGTGCGTCCCGGCAACTCGATGACCCTGTCTCAGATCCCGCTCGGCTCGACGATCCACAACATCGAGCTCACCCTGGGCAAGGGCGGACAGCTGGTGCGCAGCGCCGGCGCCGGCGCCCAGCTCCTCGCCCGCGAGGGCCAGCACGCCACCCTGCGCATGCCGAGCGGTGAGATGCGCCGCGTCGACGTGCGCTGCAGCGCCACCATCGGCCAGGTCGGCAACGTCGACCACGAGAACCAGAACTGGGGCAAGGCGGGCAAGATGCGCTGGCGCGGCTTCCGCCCGTCGGTGCGCGGCATGACCATGAACCCCTTCGACCACCCGCACGGCGGCGGTGAGGGTCGCAGCGGCGCCGGCGGCAACCCGCAGACGCCCTGGGGCCAGCCCGCGCTGGGCCACCGCACCCGCCACAACAAGTCCACCGACCGCATGATCGTGCGGCGCCGCAAGAAGTAGAGATGAGTCGCTCCACCAAGAAAGGCCCGTTCTGCGACGAGCACCTGCTCAGGAAGGTGCAGGTCCTCAACCAGACGCGCGAGAAGAAGGTCGTCAAGACCTGGTCGCGCCGCAGCGACATCTTCCCCGACATGGTCGGGCACACCATCGCCGTCCACGACGGGCGCAAGCACGTCCCGGTGTTCATCACCGAGGCGATGGTCGGCCACAAGCTCGGCGAGTTCGCCGTGACCCGCCGGTATCGCGGCCACGGCCACCACACCGAGCGGAGCAGCGCGCTGAAATGAGCGGAGCCCTCTGATGGAAGTCGTGGCCACTGCCAAGTGGGTTCGCACCACCGCCCGCAAGGCCCGTCTCGTGGCGGCCCTCGTCGAGGGCCTGCCCGTCGACGAGGCGATCACCGTGCTCTCCTACACCCCGCGCTCAGCCGCGACGGACGTGAGCAAGGTGATCAAGTCCGCCGCCGCCAACGCCGAGCACAACTACAACCTCGACCGCAGCACGCTGCGCGTCAAGCGCATCGAGATCGAGGCGGCGAGCATCATCAAGCGCTTCCGCCCGCGCGCCCAGGGCCGCGCCTACAGCATCTTCAAGCGGACGTCGCACCTGCGCGCCTTCGTCGCCGACGACCTGCAGCCGCGCGCCCGCCGTCGCCGCCCCGCCGCGGCGGCACCCGTCGCAACCCCCGCTCCGGCGGCCGCCGCCGCACCGCGCCGCACCACGCGCGCCCGCAAGCCCGCCGAGACCCCCGACGTCGAGCCCCAGGTCACCGAGGCAGAGAACGAGTAATGGGACACAAGGTCAACCCCATCGGCTTCCGCCTCGGCGTCTACCGCAACTGGGAGGCGCGCTGGTACGCCGACAAGGAGTACACCAAGCTCCTCCACGAGGACCTGGCCATGCGCCGGCTGATCAACAGCCGCCTGCGCAACGCCGGCCTCGCGCGCATCGAGACCGAGCGCAGCGCCAACCAGCTCACCGTGGTGATCCAGACCGCCAAGCCGGGCATCGTCATCGGCAAGCAGGGCGCCTCGGTCGACGCGCTGCGCGACGAGCTGGAGCGCATCACGGGCAAGAAGGTCCGGGTGACCATCCACGAGATCAAGAACCCGGAGATGGACGCCAAGCTGGTGGCCGAGAACGTGGCCTCCCAGCTCGAGAAGCGCATCGCCTTCCGCCGCGCCATCAAGCAGTCGATCATGCGGACGATGCGCGCCGGCGCGCGCGGCGTGCGCATCCAGGTGAGCGGGCGCCTGGGCGGCTCGGAGATGTCGCGCCGCGAGTGGGATCGCGACGGCCGCGTGCCGCTGCACACCCTGCGCGCCAACATCGACTACGGCATCGCCGAGGCGCGCACCACCTTCGGCCGCATCGGCGTCCAGGTGTGGATCTACAAGGGCGACTTCGTCACCGCCACCGGCGAGCCCATCCCCGCCGACGGCGACCGCCAGAGCCGTCGCGACGACGAGGACGGCGGGCCGTCCGCGGCTCCTGCGCGCGCGCCCCGTCCCGCCGCGGCCACACCCGTGGTCGCAGCGCCGCAGCCGGAGGCCGAGGCGCCCGTCGCCGCCGCGGCGCCTGAGCTTGCCGAGGCCGTCGCCGACGTCGACGTCGACGCCGAGGAGGCCGAGGCCGAGACCGACGACGACACCGAGGCGGTCACCGTCCCCGAGGACTCCGAGGTCGCGCCCAAGCGCGTCCCGGTGAAGTCGAAGAAGGCGACCACCGCCCGCAAGCCCACCACCACCCGCCGTCCCGCGACCAAGGCCAAGGCCAAGGCCGCCGACGAGCCGGCGGAGGAGGAGTAGCGCCATGCTGATGCCCAAGCGGACCAAGTTCCGCAAGATGCATCGCGGCCGCCGCCGTGGCATGGCCCAGCGCGGCAGCACCATCTCCTTCGGCACCTACGGCCTGCAGGCGCTCGAGGTCTGCTGGATGACCAACCGGCAGATCGAGGCGGCACGCCGCGCCATGACCCGCCACGTCCGCCGCGGCGGCCAGATCTGGATCCGCGTCTTCCCCGACAAGTCCTACACCAAGAAGCCCGCCGAGACCCGCATGGGCAGCGGCAAGGGTGGACCCGAGGGCTGGGTGGCCGTGGTCAAGCCGGGTCGCATCCTCTTCGAGATGAGCGGGGTGACGCCCGAGGTGGCCAAGGAGGCGATGCGCCTCGCCGGCCACAAGCTGCCCATCCGCACCCGCTTCGTCCAGAAGGAGGAGGTGGGCACCGATGTGCAGTCGACGGCGGAGGTGAGCGCGTGAGCAAGCACTCCGAAGCCCTCGACAAGCTGCGCGCGCTCAGCGACGAGGAGCTGCACGCGCACCTCGTGGCGCAGCGCCGCAAGCTCTTCGAGATCCGCCTCCAGCAGGCCACCGGCCAGGTGGAGAACACCTCGCAGATCCGGCTGATCCGCCGCGAGATCGCCCGCGCCATGACCGTCGAGTTGGAGGCCCAGCGCACGCAATGACCGAGACAACCGCCGTGCTGCCGCGCGGCCGCCGCAAGGTGCGCGAGGGCCTGGTGGTGAGCGACAAGATGGACCAGACGGTCGTCGTCGTCATCCAGGAGCTCAAGCCGCACCCGCTCTACAAGAAGGTCGTGCGCAGCACCACCCGCCTCAAGGTGCACAACGACAACAACGACGCGCACACGGGCGACCGCGTCCGCATCGTCGAGACCCGGCCGCTGAGCAAGGACAAGCGCTGGCGCGTCGCCGAAGTCCTGGAACGGGCCAAATGATCGTCGTGAAGAACCGGCTGCGCAGGCGAGTTCATCTCGCCGTAGCGGCCACCGCCGCCACGGTCCAAAGTCGCAGATTTTGGAGCGCCCGATGATCCAGCAGGAGACCGTCCTCAAGGTGGCCGACAACAGCGGCGCGCGCGAGCTGCTCTGCATCCGCGTCCTGGGTGGCAGCTACCGCAAGTACGCCTCGGTCGGCGACGTGATCATCGGCACCGTCAAGGTGGCCCAGCCCAACGCCGCGGTGAAGAAGGGCGAGGTCGTGCGCGCCGTGGTGGTGCGCACCACCAAGGAGTTCCAGCGCCCCGACGGCAGCAACATCCGCTTCGACGAGAACGCGGCCGTCCTCATCAACCCCCAGAACAACCCGCGCGGCACCCGCATCTTCGGGCCGGTGGCGCGCGAGCTGCGTGAGCGCAACTTCATGAAGATCGTCAGCCTGGCGCCGGAGGTGCTCTAGCCATGCCTCTGCGTCGCGTCCGCCGCACCCCCGCGCAGCGCCTCAAGGTGGCGCTGAAGCACGAGGGCTGGGCCCACGGCAGCGCCCGCCCCCTCGACATCCGCAGCGGCGACACCGTGGTGGTGCTGGCCGGCAAGGACAAGGGCAAGCGCGGCAAGGTGGAGCGCACCATCCCCGAGGAGCAGCGCATCGTCGTGGCCGGTGTCAACGTCCTGAAGCGGCACACCAAGGCCGGGGTGCGCGGCAACATCCAGGGCGGCATCGTCGACTTCAACGGTCCCATCGCGTACAGCAACGTCATGCTCGTCTGCAACCGCTGCGACAAGCCGACCCGGATCAGCAAGCGCCGGCTGGACGACGGGACCTACGCGATGTTCTGCAGGCAGTGCGGCGAGAAGTACGAGCGAGGTGCCGTCTGATGGCAGCCACAGCCGCCGAGAAGCCGCGCCTGCAGCGCCAGTACCTGGACGAGGTCGTCCCGGCGCTGGTCAAGGAGTTCCGCTACAAGAACGCCATGCAGGTGCCCCGGCTGGAGAAGATCGTCGTCAACATCGGCCTCGGTGAGGCGATCCAGAACGGGCGCGCCATCGACGCCGCCAGCAACGACGTCAAGACCATCACCGGCCAGGCGCCCATCGTCATCCGGGCGCGCAAGTCGGTGGCGGCGTTCAAGCTGCGCGAGGGCATGCCCATCGGCGTCAAGGTGACGCTGCGCGGGCGCCGCATGTACGAGTTCCTCGACAAGCTGGTCAACGTGGCCCTGCCCCGCATCCGCGACTTCCGCGGCATCGACCCCAAGGCCTTCGACGGCCACGGCAACTACACCCTCGGCCTCCGCGAGCAGCTGGTGTTCCCGGAGATCGACTACGACAAGATCGACCGGCTGCGCGGCATGGAGATCTGCATGGTCACCACCGCGAAGACCGACGACGAGGGGCGGGCCCTCCTCCAGCACTTCAACATGCCCTTCCGCAAGGCCGGGCAGCAGGCAGCATGACAACGACCATCGCGCGTCGCCGCGTCCCCGCGCGGCGATACGGCATGGTGAGGTAGACAGAGTTGGCAAAGAAGTCCCTGGTAGCCAAGGCGATGCGACCGGCCAAGTTCCGCGTCCAGGAGCATCACCGGTGCGGCATCTGCGGCCGTCCCCGCGCCTTCATGCGCAAGTTCGGCATGTGCCGCATCTGCTTCCGCCAGCACGCCACCGTCGGGCAGGTCCCCGGCGTGAAGAAGTCCTCCTGGTAGGGAAGGCGCGATGACCAGCGACACCATCGCCGACATGCTCACGCGCATCCGCAACGCGAATGCGGCCAACCACCGCACCTGCACCGTGCCCGTCTCCAAGATGAAGGTGGAGATCGCCCGCGTGCTCAAGGACGAGGGCTTCATCGAGGACTACGTGCTCGGCGAGCCCGGCATCGGCCAGGTGCTCACCATCACCCTGAAGCCGCGCACCCAGCGCGGGCGCGCCCTCAGCGGCCTGCGCCGGATCTCGCGCCCCGGCCTGCGCGTCTACGCGCGCAAGACCGAGATCCCACGCGTCCTCGGCGGCCTCGGCGTCGCCATCATCTCCACCTCCCGCGGGCTCATGACCGGACACGCCGCCCAGCGCGCCGGTCTCGGCGGCGAGGTGGTGGCCTACGTCTGGTGAGCGACTGAGATGTCCCGAATCGGCAAGCTCCCCATCACCGTCCCCAGCGGGGTCGACGCCACCCTGACCGGCAGCCACCTGTCGGTGAAGGGCCCGCGCGGCACGCTGGAGCGCTCGCTGTCGCCGCAGATGCGCATCGAGGTCGAGGGCGGCACGATCACCGTCACCCGTCCCACCGACTCCACCATGCACCGCGCCCAGCACGGGCTCACCCGCACGCTGATCGCCAACATGGTCAACGGCGTCAGCACCGGCTTCACCCGCGAGCTGGACCTGGTCGGCGTCGGCTACCGCGCCGCCAAGCAGGGCAACGACCTCGTGCTCACCCTCGGCTACTCGCACCCCATCCGCTACTCGCCTCCGGAGGGGATCACCATCGAGGTGCCCAGCCCGACGGCGATCAGCGTGAGCGGCGCGGACAAGGAGGTGGTCGGCCAGGTCGCCGCCAAGATCCGCAGCTTCCGCAAGCCCGAGCCCTACAAGGGCAAGGGCGTGCTCTACCGCGGCGAGAAGCTGCGCCGCAAGGCGGGCAAGTCCGGCAAGGCCGGGAAGGGCAAGTAGCGCGATGTACACCAAACACGATCGCCGTGCCGCGCGCGACAAGCGCCACCGCCGTGTCCGCAAGCGGGTCGAGGGCGTGGTGGCGCGGCCGCGGCTGGCCGTCTTCCGCAGCCTGCACCACATCACCGCGCAGGTGATCGACGACACCCAGGGACGCACCCTGGCCTCCGCCTCGACCGTCGAGGGCGAGCTGAAGGGCTCGCTGAAGGGCGCCACCGCCAACGCGACCGCCGCCTCGGCGGTGGGCCGCGCCGTGGCCGAGCGGGCCATCGCCGCGGGCGTGAAGACGGTCGTCTTCGATCGCGGCGGCTATCTCTATCATGGCCGGGTCAAGGCCCTGGCCGATGCGGCCCGAGCGGCCGGACTGGAGTTCTAGAACGATGGCGATGCGCATGGACCGCGATCGCGACCGCCGCGGCGGCGGCGACGATCGCAACAACGAGTTCCAGGAGAAGATCGTCTCCCTCAACCGCGTCGCCAAGGTGGTGAAGGGTGGACGGCGCTTCTCCTTCAGCGCGCTGGTCGTCGTCGGTGACGGCAAGGGTCGCGTCGGCGCCGGCCTGGGCAAGGCGGGCGAGGTCCCCGAGGCGATCCGCAAGGGCGTCGAGGACGCCAAGAAGCACATGATCACCGTGCCACTCGTGGGCACGACCATCCCGCACGACATGCGCTACAAGCTGGGCGCGGCCAAGGTGCTGCTCAAGCCCGCGGTGCCCGGCACCGGCGTCATCAGCGGCGGCGCCATGCGCGCCGTGGTCGAGGCGGCCGGCATCCACGACATCCTCACCAAGTCGCTGGGGACCAACAACCCCATCAACGTGGTGCGCGCCACCGTCGCCGCGCTGGCCTCGCTGCGCACGCTCGACAGCGTCGCCCAGCTGCGCGGCCTGGAGCCGGAGAAGATCGTGGGCAGGCGCCGCGCCGCGGTGATGCTCGGTCGCGAGGTCGAGGCGGCGGGCACGCCGGTGCCGGCGGGAGCGAGCGCATGAGCCGCATCCGGGTGACCTACCGCAAGAGCGCCATCGGCTACAAGCAGGACCAGAAGGCGACCATCCAGGCGCTCGGCCTCAAGAAGCTCAACCACACGGTGGAGCACGACGACTCGCCGGCGATCCGCGGCATGGTCCACAAGGTGCGCCACCTGGTGAGCGTCGACGGCATCCCCGCCGACTCGCCGCAGGCGGTCGCCTTCTTCGCCAGCACGCCGCCCGCCGTGGGCGCGGCCGCGACGGAGGGCCAGTAGCCGATGCGCCTGCACGAGCTGAAGCCCGCCCCCGGCAGCCGCCGCGAGCGCAAGCGCGTCGGCCGCGGCATCAGCGCCGGCCAGGGCAAGACAGCGGGCAAGGGCCAGAAGGGCCAGTTCGCCCGCACCCCCGGCCTGCGCGCCGGCTTCGAGGGCGGCCAGATGCCCCTGGCGCAGCGCCTTCCCAAGCTGCGCGGCTTCCACAACCGCTTCAAGAAGGACTACGACGTCGTCAACGTCTCCAAGCTCCGCCGCTTCGAGGCGGGCAGCGTCGTCGACCCCGACGCCCTGCGCGCCGCCGGCCTCGCCGGGCGCGCCCGGGACGGCGTCAAGGTGCTCGGCGCCGGGCGCCTCAAGGTGAAGCTGACCCTGCGCGTGCACCGCGTCTCCGCGGGGGCTCGCGCCGCCGTCGAGAAGGCGGGCGGCGCCGTCGAGCTCCTCGAGACGGAGAAGGCCGCAGCCGAGCCTGTCGGCAACGCGGTGGCGGAAGTTGCCGGAGAGAATGCCTCTGGCGTGGCGGGAACCGTCGCTGAGCCGGCCGACGAAGCCACGCCGGAAGCCACGGACAGCGCGGACGAGGAATAGCCGCACGTGAACCTGCTGGAAGCGCTCGGCCAGGCGATGCGCATCCCGGAGCTGCGCCGCAAGCTCCTCTTCACCGTGCTCCTGCTGCTGGTCTTCCGCATCCTGGCCAGCATCAGCATCCCCGGCGCCGACCCGGCCAAGCTCCAGCAGCTCTTCCAGGGCAACTCCCTGCTCGGCCTCCTCAACCTCTTCTCCGGCGGCGGCCTGAGCAACTTCTCCGTGGTGGCCATGGGCGTCAACCCCTACATCAACGCCACCATCATCATGCAGCTCATGACGGTGGTCTCCACCCGTCTCAAGGAGCTGAGCAAGGAAGGCGAGCAGGGCCGCAAGAAGATCACCCGCTACACGCGCTGGCTCACCGTCGCGCTCGGCGCGCTGCAGGCGTACGGGCTCACCGTGCTGTTCAGCAGCCAGCAGGTGGGCGTGCTCACCAACCCGAGCCCGGGCACGATCATCTCGATCATCATCACGCTGGCCGCAGGCACCGTGGTGCTGATGTGGCTCGGTGAGCTGATCACCGAGTACGGCGTCGGCAACGGCGTCTCGCTGGTGATCTTCGCCGGCATCATCGGCCGCCTGCCCGGCTCGGTCTACAGCTACGGCACGAGCGGCAACTCGCACGTCATCCAGCTGGTCGGCATGACCGTCATCGCGGTGGCGGTGACGATGTTCATCATCTTCGTGCAGCAGGCGCAGAGGAAGGTGCCGGTGCAGTCCGCCCAGCGGGTGATCAACCCGCGCGCCGGCACGGCGATCCCCTCACGGCGCAACTTCCTGCCGCTCAAGGTCAACGCCGCCGGCGTCATCCCGATCATCTTCGCCATCTCGATCATGACCTTCCCGACCATCTTCTCCAACTTCTTCCAGACGGCCGGGGGGGTGGTCGGCAACGCAGCCAACTGGATCCGGCTCAACTGGCAGCCCAACGGCCCGTCGATCATCACCAACCTTCTCTACAACGGCATCTACTTCCTGCTCATCCTCGGCTTCACCTACTTCTACACGGCGGTCGTCTTCGACCCCAACGACGTCGCCGACAACCTCAAGAAGTCGTCGACGTTCATCCCCGGCATCAGACCGGGTCGAAGCACGGCGGAGTACCTGCACAAGGTGATGAACCGCATCACCCTGGCGGGGGCGCTCTTCCTCGCCCTCATCACGGTCGTGCTGCCGCTGGCGACGAGCTTCCTCACCGGCGTGTCGACGACCAGCCTCTATCTCGGCGGCACCGCGGTGCTGATCGTCGTCGGCGTGGCCCTGGACACCATGAAGCAGATCGAGACCCAGCTGCTGATGCGCCAGTACCGGGGCTTCATCAAGTGAGAGGTCGGCCGCCGTGCTGATCGTCATCCTCTTCGGGCCGCCGGGCAGCGGCAAGGGCACCCAGGCGGACTACATCGCCAAGCGCTACGACCTGCAGCACGTCTCCACGGGTGACATGCTCCGCGCGGAGGCGGATCGGGGCACCGCCCTGGGCAACGAGGTGGCCCCCATCATGGCCGCGGGCAACCTGGTTCCCGACGACCTCATCGTCCGCGTCATCGAGTCGCGCCTGGGGGACGTCGGCGGGCACCGCGGCATCCTCCTCGACGGGTTCCCCCGCACGGTGGCGCAGGCAGCGGCCCTCGATGCCATGCTGGAGCGCGTGGGCGAGCACGTCGACCTGCTCATCTGCCTGGACGTCCCGGAGGACAAGCTCACCGAGCGGCTGCTCGGCCGCGCCCGTGAGGAGGGCCGCGCCGACGACAACCTGGAGACCATCCAGAACCGGCTCGACGTCTACCAGCGCGACACCGCGCCCGTCCTCGACCACTACCGGGCCAACTCCTACACCGCCATCGAGGTGATCGACGGCGACGCCCCCATCCTCGACGTCTCCGGCCGCATTCGCGACGCCGTCGACCGGCACTACCGGGACGCCGCCTGATGAACAACGCCCCCTCCTTCCGCCTCAAGAAGCCCGACGAGATCGAGAAGATGGCGCGGGCCGGGGTGATCCTGGGCGAGTGCCTCGAACACCTCGGGTCGACCGTCCGCCCCGGTCTCACCACCCTCGACCTCGACCGCGAGGCCGACACCTTCATCCGCGACCACGGCTGCGTCCCCGGGTTCCTCGGCTACTACGACTTCCCCAACTCGCTCTGCGTCTCGGTCAACGACGAGGTGGTGCACGGCATCCCCGGTCCCCGGGTCATCGAGGACGGCGACCTCGTCTCCCTCGACTGCGGGCTGATCCTCGACGGCTGGTGGGCCGACTCGGGGCTCTCCGTCGGCGTGGGCGACATCACCCCGGAGGCGCGCAAGCTGCTCGCCGTCACCGAGGAGGCGCTGCGCCGCGGCCTCGACGCCGCCCGGCCGGGCAACCGCATCGGGGACATCGGCGACGCGGTGCAGGGCTACGTGGAATCCCAGGGCTTCGGGGTCGTCCGCCAGTATGTCGGGCACGGCATCGGGCGGAACATGCACGAGCCGCCCCAGGTGCCCAACTACGGCCGCGCCGGCACCGGCAACGTGCTCAAGCCGGGCTACGTGCTGGCCATCGAGCCCATGGTCACGGCCGGCTCCCCCGAGGTGAAGGTGCTCGCCGACCAGTGGACGGTGGTCACGGTCGACAAGCGGCTCTCCTGCTACTTCGAGCACACCGTGGCGGTGACCGAGGAGGGCCCCAGGGTGCTGACCCGGCGCCCCTCCGAGGTGGCCAAGGCCGCTTGAGCCGCCTCCGGAGCCGGGCCGGGAGCATCCTCCCCTCCGCTCAGACAGTCCTCGTCCGGCTCCGCCGTCCCGCGGAACTCGCCCGGGCAGGACGCCCCCGGCCCTCTCGGCCGTCAAGCTCGGAAAATCTGTATACTCGCCGTTTGTGGCTGACGCTCAGCCCATCCTGTCGCGCCTCGTGAACGAGCGTGGCGAGCCCCTGGTGGGGCGGGTCATCGAACCCCTCCCCAACGCGCTCTACAGGGTGGAACTGGACAACGGGCACAAGGTCCTCGCCCACCCGGCAGGGAAGGCCCGCCTCCAGGCGGTCCGCATCCTCCCGGGTGACCGGGTCCAGGTGGAGCTCTCGGCCACCGATCCCGGCAGGGGACGGATTCTCCAGAAGCTCGCGTAGCGCAACGACAGGGACGATCACCACGCCATGAAGGTCCGGGCCTCGGTCAAGAAGATCTGCGATCGCTGCAAGATCATCAAGCGGCACGGCACGGTGCGGGTGATCTGCGAGAACCCCAAGCACAAGCAGCGTCAGGGTTAGAACAGGGACGAGCAGAGCAGAGTGGCACGCATCGCCGGCGTCGACATCCCCCGCGAGAAGCGGGTGGAGATCGCCCTCACCTACATCTTCGGCATCGGGCTGACCACCTCGCGCCGCATCCTCAGCCTGGCCCAGATCTCGCCCGACGTCCGCACCAAGGACCTCAGCGACGCCCAGGTCAACCGCCTGCGCGACATCATCAGCAAGCAGCTCCAGGGCCGCATCGAGGGCGACCTGCGCCGGCAGATCGCGCTCAACATCAAGCGCCTCATGGAGATCGGCACGTACCGCGGGCTGCGCCACCGCCGCAACCTGCCGGTCCGCGGCCAGCGCACCCGCACCAACGCCCGCACCCGCCGCGGCCCCAAGAAGACCGTCGGCGTGCGGCGCAAGAAGAAGTAGGGAAGCCTCCTCCGCATGGCCAAGAAGAAGAAGGTCGTCCGCACCCGGCGCCGCGAGCGCAAGAACATCGCGATCGGCCACGCCCACGTCCTGGCCACCTTCAACAACACGATCGTCTCCCTCACCGACCCCCAGGGCAACGTCATCGCCTGGGGCTCCGCCGGCGCCCAGGGCTTCAAGGGTTCGCGCAAGTCGACGCCCTTCGCCGCCCAGGTGACCGCCGAGAACGCCGCCCGGCGCGCCATGGAGCACGGTCTCAAGCAGGTCGAGATCTTCGTCAAGGGCCCGGGCGCGGGCCGCGAAGCCGCCATCCGCTCGCTGCAGGCGACGGGTCTCGAGGTCACCGCCATCACCGACGTCACGCCCATCCCCCACAACGGCTGCCGCCCTCCCAAGCGGCGCCGCGTCTGAGTCGCCGACATGGCCAACTATCACGGACCCGTCTGCCGTCTCTGCCGCCGCGAGGGACAGAAGCTGTTCCTCAAGGGCGAGAAGTGCCTGTCCAACTGCACCTTCGACAAGCGCAGCGGGGTGATCCCCGGCATGCACGGCCTGGCCCGCCGCCGCAAGGTGAGCGATTACGGCCTGCAGCTGCGCGCCAAGCAGCGCGCCCGCCGGCTCTACGGCGTGATGGAGACGCAGTTCCGCCACTACTTCGAGAAGGCCGAGCGCTCCCAGGGCGTCACCGGCACGGTGCTGCTGCAGCAGCTGGAGCGCCGTCTCGACAACGTCGTCTACCGCCTCGGGCTGGCCGCGTCGCGGCGTGAGGCGCGCGTCCTGGTCACCCATCGCCACTACGCCGTCAACGGCCGCACCGTCAACGTCCCCTCGTACCAGGTGCGTCCCGGCGACGTGGTCAGCGTGCGGGACGGCCACAAGGACAAGAAGCCGATCGAGAACGCGCTGGACCTCATCCAGGGCCGCCCCGTTCCCGACTGGCTGAGCCTGGACGCCGACAAGAAGCAGGGCACCGTCCTGCGCTACCCCGAGCGGCACGAGATGGACATGTTCATCGACGAGCAGCTCATCGTCGAGTACTACAGCCGGTAACGGACCGGTCCTCACGCGGGTCGCGCGACGGCGCGGCACGCAGGCTGACCCTTTCGTCGTCGCGGACGCGCGGCGAGCATGCGAGGCGCTACTGACCACATGGTCGACATGATCACCACCCCCACGGTCCGCGAGCTGGAGACGACTGCCGACTACGGCAAGTTCGAGATCGAGCCGCTGGAGCCCGGATTCGGCGTGACGCTGGGCAACTCCCTGCGGCGCGTCCTGCTGTCCTCGCTGCCCGGCGCGGCGGTCACCTCGGTCTCCATCGACGGCGTGTCCCACGAGTTCTCGGCGATCCCCCACGTCAAGGAGGACGTCACCGAGATCCTGCTCAACATCAAGGGCATCAACGTGGTCTCCCACGTCGACGAGCCGGTGCACATGACCCTCGACGTGCGCGGTCCCAAGACGGTCACGGCGGGCGACATCGAGACCTCGTCGGACGTCGAGATCCGCAATCCGGGGCTGCACATCTGCACCCTCGACTCGGCCCAGGCGCACCTGCGCATGGAGCTGACCGTCGAGCGCGGCAAGGGCTACGCGACCGCCGAGCGAAACAAGCACGACGGGCAGCCCATCGGCGTCATCCCCATCGACGCCATCTTCACCCCGGTGCGCAAGGCCAACTTCTCCGTGGAGAAGACCCGCGTCGGCCAGGAGACGGAGTGGGACCGCCTGCTCGTCGAGGTCTGGACCGACGGAACCCTCGCCCCCGTCGAGGCGGTGAGCAAGGCGGCCGAGCTGTACACGCGGCACCTGGAGCTGTTCGTCCGCTTCGGGGACAACCTCTCGGCGCCGCAGCAGCGCCAGCAGCGCGGCAACGACCTGCCGTCCCGGCTGCAGGACGTCCCCGTCGAGGAGCTCGACCTCTCGGTGCGCGCGCTGAACTGCCTCAAGGCCAACGACGTCACCAAGATCGGCCAGCTCGTGGCCATGCGCCAGGAGGAGCTGCTCTCCCTGCGCAACTTCGGCCAGAAGTCGCTCGACGAGATCCGCGAGAAGCTGGTCGAGCGCGGCTTCGTCACCCCCGAGGAGCTGGACACCCTGTTCCAGCCGGGCCGCTAGGAGTTCCCCAGGAGATGCGTCACCGCAAGGCAGGACGGAAGTTCGGTCGCACCGCCGACCAGCGCGTGGCGCTGACGCGCGCGCAGGTGACGGCGCTGCTCAAGCACGGGCGCATCACCACCACCGAGGCCAAGGCCAAGGAGCTGCGCCGCTGGGTGGAGCGCGTCATCACCACCGCCAAGCCCGGCGACGTGCATGCGCACCGCCAGGTGGCCCTCTGGGTGAACGACCGCGAGGCCTCGGCCAAGCTGTTCTCGACGTACATGGACCGCTACCGCGACCGTCCCGGCGGCTACACGCGCGTCCTGCGCATGGGACCGCGCCACGGCGACGGGGCGGAGATGGCGATCATCGAGCTCGTCGACTGAACCGCGATGTTCCGGCTGATCTTGGAGTACGACGGCAGCGGGTTCCACGGCTGGCAGGTCCAGCCGGGGGTGCGCACCGTTGAAGGGGTGTTGCGCGAGAGTCTGGAGAAGCTCGGGCTTCAGGTGGAGTCTTTGAGCGCCGCCGGTCGCACCGACGCCGGAGCACATGCGCACGGCCAGGCGGTCGGCCTGGGCCTGCGCCACGAGAATCTGTCTCCTGAGCGCCTCCGCGGTGCACTGAACGCCGTGCTCCCGCCCGACGTCGTGGTCGCGGCAGCCTCCGAGGCGCCCCCCGGCTTCCACGCCCGCCGCGACGCCCTCACCCGCACCTACCGCTACCTGGTGGTCCCGCGCTCCACGCGCACGACCGTGGCCCGCCAGTACGCCTGGCAGGTCCGCGGCCCCCTCGACCTCCCCGCCATGCGCCGCGCCGCCAGGCTCCTCGAAGGCACCCACGACTTCGCCGCCTTCGGCCGCTCCCCCAGGCCGGGCGGCACCACCACCCGCACCGTCCACGCCGTGAAGGTCCGTCGCCTCGCCGGCGCCATCCTCATCGACGTGAGCGCGGACGCCTTCCTCTACGGCATGATGCGGTCCTTCGCCGGCGCGCTGGTCGCCGTGGGCGAGGGCCGCATGAGCCAGGCGGAGCTGCACGGGCTGGTCGTCAGCCCCCCGCCGCAGAGGGCTCACCTCACCGTCGCCCCCGCCCACGGACTGCACCAGTGGGCCGTCACCTACCCGGAGACCGCATGAACACCCAGCGCACCTTCCAGCCCCGAGCGGGCAGCGTGCCATCTCAGTGGTACCTGGTCGACGCGCGCGGCCAGACGCTGGGCAGGCTCGCCGTCAACATCGCCCGCGTGCTGCGCGGCAAGCACCGCCCGCAGTTCACGCCGCACCTCAACACCGGCGACCACGTGGTGGTGATCAACGCCCGCGACATCGTGGTCACCGGGCGCAAGCGCACCCTGAAGACGTACGACCGCTACTCCGGCTACCCCGGTGGGCGGCGGGTGCGCACCTTCGAGGAGGCGCAGGACCGCAACCCCGCCTTCCCGCTGCACCACGCGGTGCGCGGCATGCTGCAGCACAACACGCTCGGCGCCGACATGCTGAAGCGGCTCAAGATCTACGCCGGCTCCGAGCACAAGCACGCCGCCCAGCAGCCGCAGCCGATCCGGTTCGGCGACCTCGGGGAGCTCATCAATGGCTGAGACCGCGTACTACTACGGCACCGGCCGCCGCAAGACCTCGGTGGCCCGGGTCCGGCTCACCGCCGGTGACGGCGTGCTGCTGATCAACGGCAAGTCCCCCAGCGAGTACTTCGGCCGCCGCGACCTGGAGACCGTGGTCACCCAGCCGCTGCGCGTCACCGAGACCATGGGCAAGTTCGTCGGCAGCATCAAGGTCGAGGGCGGCGGAATCGCCGGCCAGGCGGGCGCCGTCTGCCACGGCATCGCCCGCGCCCTCGCCTCCGCCGACGGGGAGCTTCGCCCCGCGCTCAAGAAGGCCGGCCTGCTCACCCGCGACCCCCGCGAGAAGGAGCGCAAGAAGTACGGCCTCAAGCGCGCCCGCAAGGCCCCGCAATACACGAAGCGCTGACGCGCTTCGTTGTTCTCTCTGTCCGCGCGGTACGCGCGGACGGGGGGGGCACCCCCCCACGCCAGCATTTGGCCGCTGGAGTGCGGCCCAAATGCCAGCGTTGCCCCCCGCGCCGCCACTCGGCGGCGGCTCGCCGGTCGGCTCGCGGGGCACCGCGATGACAGGGGGGGGTCGTGAGCGCGTGCTCGGGTGTCCCGTCGACGTCGTCGACATGGGGGCGGCGGTGGAGGCGCTGCTCGACTTCGTTGCGCAGCCGCGCAATCCTCCCGCGCTGGTGGTCACCCTCAACCCTGAGATGGTCATGCACGCGCAGCGGGACCCGGAGTTCGCCGCGCTGCTGGAGCATGCGGCCCTGCTGGTCCCGGATGGGGTTGGGGTCGTCAAGGCGCTGCGCCGGCGCGGCCACCCGGTGCAGCAGCGGGTCACCGGGATCGACCTGATCCGTGCATACGCGCCGCACGCGGCACGGCTGGGCCATCGCATCGCCCTCTGCGGTGCGGCCCCGGGGGTGGCCGCTCGGGCGGCGGAGGAGCTGCGGGCGGAGACGCCAGGACTGCAGGTGGTCGCCTCCGACTCCGGCGACCCGGGCCCCGCCGTCGCCGAACGGCTGCGGGCGGCAAGGCCCGACGTCGTCTGCGCCGCCTACGGCCACGGCGCGCAGGAGCGCTTCCTCGCCGAACACCTCCCCACCATCGGCGCCGCCGCCGGCATCGGGGTGGGTGGGGCGCTGGACGTGCTCGCCGGGCGGGTGCGCCGCGCCCCGGGTGTGATCCAAGCGGCGGGGTTCGAGTGGGCCTGGCGGCTGGCGCGGGAGCCGCGGCGGCTGCGCCGCCAGGCGGTGCTGCCCCTCTACTGGTGGCGCGAGCGCCGGGAGGTGGCGGGGAGCCGGTAGGATCACCGGCCGTGCTCAGCATCGTGGTGCCGGCGTACAACGAGTCGGGGCGGCTCCCGGGCAGCCTGCGCCGCATGCGCGAGCACTTCGACGCCGCCGGCGAGGAGTACGAGGTGATCGTCGTCGATGACGGCAGCGCCGACGAGACCTACGCCTCATCCGTCGAGCTCGCCCGCGGCTGGCCGCAGCTCCGCGTGCTTCGCTTCACCCGCAATCGCGGCAAGGGCGCCGCGGTGCGCGAGGGGATGCTGGCCGCGCGCGGTGAGCACCGCCTCTTCAGCGACGCGGATCTCAGCACCCCACTCGACGAGCTCCCCCGGTTGCGCGAGAAGCTCACCGGCACCACCAGGGTGGCCATCGCCTCGCGGGGGCTGCGCGACTCGCAGATCGAGGTGCACCAGCAGAAGCGCCGCGAGCTGATGGGCAGGACCTACAACAAGCTGCTCCAGCTGCTCGTGCTGCGCGGCGTCCACGACTCGCAGTGCGGGTTCAAGGTCTTCACCGCCGACGCCGCGGTGGCCTGCTTCGAGCCGTTGCGCACCATGCGCTTCGGCTTCGACGCCGAGGTGCTGGTGCGCGCCAAGGCGCACGGCTGGGAGATCGCCGAGGTCCCGGTGCGCTGGCGCCACGTCGAGGCGTCGCGGGTGAACTCGCTGCGCGACTCCTCGCGGATGCTCTTCGACCTCGTCCGTCTGCGCCTCAGCCGGCGGCGCTGAGCGCTGGAGAGGCTCAGCAGGACGGGGCGGAGCGGGGGTCGGGTGGCGTGTGCGCGGGACCGACGCCGAGGGTCGACGCGTGCATCACCACCGCGTCGCTGGCGGCGTCGTGGCACTGCGTGGTCCAGCCGATCTCCAGGAATGCCGTCGCCTCCTGCGACGCGGCGGGGACGATGGCCACGGTCATGCGGGGATCCTCGAGCTGGCTGCGCCAGTCGGGACGGACGAGGTGGATGTCGAGGTACTGCTGCAGCCGGTCGCTGCCGAACACCGCCGACTCGCCGTAGATGTACACCGTGTGCTGGGTGGGGAAGCGGTCGGCGAGGTAGCCACCCCACTCGTAGAGCGAGTACATGCGCTGCCCGGCGTCGTGCGCGGCGACGTAGTCGGCCGCGGCGACCGGCCAGTTGTGGGCCATGTCCTGGCTCACCGCCGAGGCGCGCGAGATGGGCACGACGTGCGCCACCACCGCGGCGGCTGTCACCACGGCGGCGAGCATCAGCGCGGGCAGCGCGGGGCGCGGCCGCGAGAACGCGGCGACGCGCGGGCGCTGCTGCCACGAGATCCACACCAGCCATCCGTACCGCGCCACCTGCGGCGCCGCCACGACCGCGAACACGGCGACGTTGCGCTGCGCCTGCAGGGACGCCGCCAGGGTGGCGATGCCGAGAACGACGTCGATCGGGTCGGGCCGCCTGCTCAGCACCCAGAGCACCACCAGCAGCACCGCCTCGATCTCGAAGATGCGCAGCGCGGTGAGGTGGAAGTCGGGGGGGAGCCATTCGGTGATGTTGCTGGTCAGGGTGGGGTTGGTGAAGGTGTCGAGGATGTAGGGGTAGAGGTGCACGCCGGCAGGATTCAGCAGTGTCGCAATCGCTCCGATCGCCGCGGCGACCAGCAGCGGTCGCAGGCGCGCGGCCGGCTCCACGCCGGGACGGATGCGCCGCCACACGGCAACGGTCAGCGCCACCAGCAGGATCACCCCGAAGCCGGTGATGAACCCCGCGTGCAGGTTGGCCCACAGCAGGAAGAGCGGCGGCAGCGCCCAGAGCGCGCGCACCGATCCCTCCCGCCAGCGCGCCAGCACCCACAGCGTGATCGCCGTCCCCAGCAGCGTGATCACCTGCCCGCGCACGCCGACGAAGGTCCCCGCCACGACCACGGAGAGCAGCAGCCCGCCCGCCAGGAAGGGTCCGGGGACGCGGAGCGACCGCGGCACCGATCGCACCGCCACCACGAACGCGGCACTCGCCACCAGTCCCATCACCAGCATCGGCAGCCAGGCGCCGACCCCGAACATGAAGGACAGCAGCACCTCGTAGCCCCACTGCTGCCCGATCCAGGGGTTGGGCGCGCCCAGGAAGGTGAAGGGCTCGTGCGAGGGGATGCCGTGCGCCCTGATGAGGTTGCCGACGGCCAGGTGCCACCAGACGTCGGGGTCGCGCAGCGCCTGCACGGTGGCGATCAGCGAGATGCCGGCGGCGCCGAGCACCCACGCCCAGCGCATGCCGCGCTGCTGTGCCGTCTCGGCCGGCGGCGACGGGGTGGCGCCGGTGGCGGTCGCCGCCGGTGGGGCGGGGGAGGGCAGCGCGGAGGGGGCGACGCCGGCGGCCACGGGTGTCACTGGCTGCCCAGGCCGAGGCGGTCGAGCAGGGCGCATGTGTCGGTGGAGTCTGCCGGGTAGGAGGGCTGGGGTGGGAGCTCGGCCCGCAGCGGGCTGCCGGCGGGCACGTAGGCCACCGACTTGGGATCGCTGTAGACCTCGGTCCAGCGCGGGCTCGCCGCCAGCACCTGCGCCAGGGGGGTGCCCGCGTCGAAGAGCACGATGTCGGTGTGGTGCTCGGTGAGGATGCGCTCCCAGTCGGGCTTCACCTCCTCGACGTCGCCGTAGGTGAGCAGCAGCGAGTCACCCATCAGCGCAGCGTCGCCGAAGATGAAGATGCGGTCGCCGTGGGGGACGATGGTGCGGGTCAGGTAGCCGCCCTCGCCGTACTGGTTGAAGACGTTGAGGCCGCTGGGCGCGCTCTCCAGCCAGCGCGCGCCGCACACCGGGAAGTCACGCGCGTAGGAGAGCGACTCGGGACGCACCGACGCGGCCACCGCCAGCTGCGACCCCGCGGCCACGAAGCACACCGCGCCCACGGCGACGGTGAGCATCACGCCGCGCCGCGCCATCACGCCGACCGCCCGCGCCGCCTCCATGCGGCGCACCACGGTGGGGAACATGCGCCGGCCCACCATGTCCGCCTGCTCGATCCACACCGGCGTGGCGGCGGCGATGAACAGCGCGATGTGGCGGACCGACTGCAGCGCGAGCGCGGTGGTCAGCAGGGTCAGCACCGCATCGCGCGGACGGATGCGCCGGGTGATCGCCACCATCACCGCCAGGGTCAGCAGCATCACCATGAAGGCACGCACCGAGGGGTCGTGGAAGTCGGGTGAGTGCCACTCCAGGATCAGCGACTGCTGCGCCGTCGATCCCTGCGTCTCGAAGGGGTAGAGGTAGATGTGCGGCCCGTACGGGTTGACCACCACCACCAGCAGGCACGCCACCAGCACCATCGCCAGGGTGCGCAGCCGGCCGGGGTCGACCTCGCCGCGCCCCAGCTTCCAGAGCACGCCCTCGACCACCACCACCAGGCCCAGGAAGGCTGCACCGATGATGAATCCCGAGTGGAGGTTGCTCCACACCAGGAAGAGCGGCACCAGCAGCCAGATCAGGCGCCCGCCCCTGACCAGATGGCGGTCGATGAGGTACAGCACCAGGCAGGTCAGCGCGAAGGTGATCATCTGCGCGCGCGGGCCCCACACCGGGTAGCCGGCGATGGTGGCGAGCAGCAGGCCGACGCCCGCGGCGACGTGGCCGGGCCGGCGCAGCAGCGAGCGCATCAGCACCGCCAGCAGGCCCAGCCACGTGGTGATCGAGAGCACCACCACGATGAGCGCGAGCCCGCCCACCGCGTTGAGCGCGGCGAAGAGCACCTCGGTGAGCCACTCGTGCATCGTCCAGGGGTGCCCGACCGCGGTGTAGGTGTAGGGGTCGGTGGCGATCAGCCCGTGGCCGGAGAGGATGAGCTGGCCGGTGCGCAGGTGCCACCAGAAGTCGGGGTCGCGGATCTGCGAGGTCACCGGCAGGGCGCAGAGCAGCACCACCGCGACCAGGAAGATCCCGCCGGGCGTGCTCAGCCGCTGCAGCCGCCGCCGCAGCGTCCCCCCCTCGCCGCTACCAGACAAACGGGATGAGGCGCCGGGTGCGTCGCGCGTAGTCCGCGTACTCGGGGAAGGCGCGCACCAGCAGCCGCTCCTCGTAGCCGGCGCGCACCATCTGCATGCCGACGAAGACCACGAAGGACATCGCCGAGATCAGCCCGGGCACGGCGCCCAGCGCCCCCAGCGCCGCCATGATCTCGAAGAGGTAGAGCGGATGGCGGACGATCTGGTACGGACCTCCCGTGGCCAGCCGCCGCGCCTCGGGGATGATGCTCAGGCTGCGGCGCAGGTAGGCCAGCGACCAGAGCGCCCCGCTGAACGAGGTGATCGAGACCGCAACGCTGATCCCCGCCACGAACGGGGGCAGCCCGTAGAGCACCGGGCCGGCGCCCATGAAGGTGCCGACCAGGAGCTGCATGAAGGTGCCCGTGAAGGCGGCCGTGCGTGCTCCCATGCTGCCGTCGGTGGCCTTGGGCTTGGGACGGGTGAGGTAGAGCACCGCGGGGATGGTGCAGAACGCCGTGTAGAGCAGCGGCGAGACCACCTTGTCGGCGACGCGCCCCGCGCCGGCGCCGGGTGGCATGGCGTGGATGGCGTTGATCACGCGGGAGAGCTGGACCCAGCCCATCAGCGCGAAGAGGGTCCCGGGGATGGCGCGCCCGAAGGCGAGGAAGCGCAGGCCCGCCCAGTATTCGGGCGTGAAGCGCCGCGTGCGAGCTGCGGCCCTGGCCACCACCGCAGCCGTGGAGGGGGACACAGCGGCCGCGCTGGGAGTGCCGACTGCCATGCGCTAGAGTGTACGGGCGCCCTCGGGCGCGGCTTCTCGCGTCATTCCCCTGTGACCCTCCTTTGACCATCCCGAAGGGCACCGCGCCGGTGGCTGAGTTGCGATCCCACCCGGGCTCCGCCGCGCTGGCGAGCTCCCGCTTCCTGGTCTCCGAGCGCATCGCCGACCTGGACGACGCCGCGGCGCGCCTCGAGCAGCGCATCGCCGAGGCCGAGTCGCAGCGCGCCGCGCTGCGCGAGCGCCTGGAGGGCGCCGAGGTGATCCGGCGCCACGTGCTCAACAACTTCCAGTGGCTGCAGCCCTCCGAGGTCGACGAGGCCTTCCAGACCGTGCTCTCGCTGCGCGTCGACCTGGCCACCGTCGAGGAGCGCTTCCGCGAGCTGGGGGCGCGGCTCACCGACGTGCGCGCAGGCCTGGAGGTGCTGCGCACGGTGCACCGCAGCCTGGAGGACCTCGGCGGGGCCGACGGCGAGGTCGCCGAGGAGAGCGCCGCCGAGGGCGTCTCCCGCTTCCGCAGCGCCTCGCGCCAGGTCTTCCAGATCATCGAGGAGGAGCGCATGCGCATCGCGCGTGACATGCACGACGGTCCCGCGCAGTCGATGGCCAACCTGGTGCTGCAGGCCGAGGTGCTGGAGAGGCTCCTGCTCAAGGACCCCGGCGCGGTGGTCACCGAGCTGATCGACTTCAAGTCGGTGGTCCGCGAGGCCCTCGACGAGACCCGCCGGCTGATCTTCGACCTGCGGCCCATGACCCTCGACGACCTCGGCCTGGTGCCCACCCTGCGCCGCTTCATCAAGGAGTACGCCGACAAGAGCGGGCTGGTGGCGCGCTTCCACCTGGTCGGCGAGGAGCGCCGCCTGCCGGGCAACTACGAGGCGGTGCTCTTCCGCATCGTCCAGGAGGCGCTCACCAACGTCCGCAAGCACGCGGGCGCGCGCGGGGTCGACGTGACGCTGACCCTGCAGGCGCACCGGGTGGTGGCGGTGGTCAAGGACGACGGCGAGGGCTTCGACGTCGCCGCCACCGAGGCGCGGCAGGGGCGGACGCGGCATCTCGGGTTGATCTCGATGCGGGAGCGGGCCGACCTGGAGAAGGGGGCGCTGGAGATCCGCTCGCAGCTCGGCAAGGGCACCGAGGTGCGGGTGACGTTTGATTTCTAGCGCGCCTGGGCGCGCAGGCGGGGGAGGCAGATCCTCCCCCGCGGAGCCGGCCGGTCCTTCGGGCCGTCCGGTTCCTGCCCCCTCTTCGGCGGGCTGAAGCCCGCCGGGCATGCGGCGGGCGGCGGCACGGGCAACGGGGTTGTGGGGGACTCGCGTGCACGTGCGCGATGCACGCGCGCGGGCGCGCGTCCTTCCGTCATCGGTTGGTGGCGGGCATGTCCGATGCGCGGTCACACCACGTCACAAGGTGTTACCGCTGCTTGTCACGCAGACCACAGGGAAGGGGAGAGCACGCCTCCATACTCGCAACGACCCGACCGGGAACGGCGGTGGACCCTGATCCATCCCGGATTCCAAACCAAAGGAGGTGAATCCCAACATGCTGAGCAATCTCTACCTTCGGCTTCGCGAGCTCATGGCTCGTGCCCAGGAGCGTGAGGAAGGCCAGGGCATGGTCGAGTACGCGCTGATCCTGGTCCTCATCGCCGTCGTCGTCATCGTCATCCTGACCGTCGTTGGCAAGCAGGTCAACAACGTCTTCTCGAACATCAGCAACGGCCTCAACCAGTAGGCCGTCGCCGAAGCCCAAGCACACGCGCAACGTGGAAGGGGAGTCGCCGCTTCAGTAGCGCGGCTCCCCTTCTTTCATCACAGGAGGACCCCCCCAGGTGGCCACCGAGGTCAAGCAGAGAAACAACCGCATCATCATGGTGGTTCTGGGCCTGGTGCTCGCGGCGGCCGCCTTCGGACTCAGCCTGTATGTGTCCAAGAGCGGCAGCGGCACCGGTACCAGCGCCGGCCAGCAGGTCAGCGTGGTCGTCGCCAAGACGGACCTCGCCCAGGGCACGCAGCTCACCCCTGACGTGCTGACCACCCAGGCGCTTCCCGTCGCCTCCGTTCCCGGTGGCGCGGTGACCGATCCCACCGCTCTCGAGGGCAAGTACCTCTCGCTCGGTGTGACGGCCAACACGCCGATCACCCCCGCGCTGCTCGTCAACGATCCCGCAACCGCGAAGACCGCAGCGCTGAGCATGACGCCGCTCGACATCCATGCGGGTGACGTCGCGCTGGCCATCCCCGTCGGCGGTGGTGGCAGCAACAACACCCCCGAGCTGCAGACCTTCGGGCTCTACGTGCAGCCCGAGGATCACTTCGACGTCCTCGTCGACGACGGCAAGGGCAACGTGCGCTACGCGTTCCAGGATGTCCGCGTCCTCAAGGTCGGCGCCTACTCGGCGTCGGGCAACGGTGCGGCCACCGTCCTGGTCGTGGAGATGTCGCGCGCCGAGGCCGAGGCGATGAGCTTCCTGCTCGAGCACTCCGGCCAGCCGGGCCAGCCCACCGTCGTCAAGTACGTGCTGCGTCCCAACCCGAAGGCGACCGCGGGACCGACCCCGACCTACATCGACACCACGCCTGCCTCCGCGTCCGGCAAGCAGGACAGCGGGGTCAACGCCCAGACCTTCAACCAGCTCTTCCCCACACACTGAACGGGCTAGGATAGGTCGCTCCGACTTGACCCGCCCGCAATAGAGAAAAGAAGAGCCTGCGCATGATCCGCGTCCTGATCGTCGACGACATCCCGAGCACCCTCGAGAACCTCCAGAAGCTGCTCAGCTTCGAGGATGACATCGAGGTCTGCGGCACCGCCGCGGACGGGAGGAAGGCCATCGACGAGACCCGCCGGCTGCAGCCCGACGTGGTCCTGATGGACGTCAACATGCCGGTGCTCGACGGGATCCAGGCAACTGAGATCCTCGCCCAGGAAGTTCCCGGCTCGCCCGTCATCATCATGTCGGTGCAGGGCGAGCGGGACTACCTGCGGCGGGCGATGCAGGCCGGGGCCCGCGAGTTCCTGATCAAGCCCTTCTCCGGCGACGAGCTGATCGCCTCGATCCGTCGAGTGCACCAGCTGGAGCAGAAGAAGGAGTCGTTCCTGGCGAAGGCGCCGGCCGCGCAGGCCGGCGCCCCCGCGCCACAGCGCGCCGAGCGCGGCGAGATGTTCGTCGTGTTCAGCGGCAAGGGGGGCATCGGCAAGTCGGTGCTGTCCGCCAACCTCGCCGTGGCGCTGGCCATGGAGACCGGCGCCCGCGTCGCGCTGGTCGACCTCGACCTGCAGTTCGGCGACGTCGGCGTGCTGCTCAACCTCGACCACTCGCGCAGCATCACCGACCTCACCGACGCTCCCGGTCACATCGACCCCGAGTTCGTCCAGGACGTTCTCGCCAGCGGCCCTGAGGGCGTCAAGGTGCTGCTCGCACCGATCAGCCCCGAGCTCGCCGACCTGGTCACCGCCGAGCACCTGCGCGCCATCATGGAGGAGCTGCGCCGCAGCTTCGACTTCATCGTCGTCGACACCGCCTCGCATCTCACCGAGCTGAACCTCGAGATGATCGAGCAGGCGTCGAAGGTGATCGTGATGAGCGCGCTGACCATCCCCGCCATCAAGGACACCAAGCTGACCCTCAAGGTGCTCGACTCGCTGTCGCTCGACCCCGAGCGCATCCTGCTGCTGCTCAACCGCAGCGACGCGCACAGCGACTTCAACAAGGAGGCGGTGGAGCAGAACCTGCGCTTCCCCATCTCCCTGCAGCTGCCGCACGACCCCAAGATCGTCGCCGCCTCGGTCAACCGCGGCGCGCCCTTCGTGTCGACCAACCCCGAGGTGGAGATCAGCCGCGCGGTGCGCGAGCTGGTGTCGCGCTTGGTCCCGCTCGCCGAGCAGCCGCAGCCCGTGGGCGCCGGCGCCGGGGGCGGCGAGCGCAAGCGGGGCAAGCGTTTCGGGTTCGGCAGGGGATAGCCTGAGATGTCGCTCCTCGATCGCGTCCAGCAGCGCCGCACCGGCGACGAGGCCTCGCCCTTCGGGGTGCAGGCGCGTCCGGTTGCGCCTGCTCCCGCCAACGGCAGCGAGGCCCCGGCACCGGCGGCCCCGCCTGTTGCCGACGGATCCGGCCAGAACCGGAGCGGCTCGCCGCTCCTGGCTCGCACCGGAGGGCTCACCCACCGCGCCAGCCTGACCAAGAGCAACGCGCTGCAGGAGCGCTACGACACCCTGCGCCAGCGCGTCCACCAGCGCCTGGTCGAGGAGATGGTCGACGCCGACAGCGCCGAGCACGACACCGTGGTGGCCAAGATCGGCGAGCTGGTCACCGAGGTGGCCGGCGAGATGGCCATGACCATCAGCCGCCAGGACAAGCAGCGCCTCGTCGACCACCTGGTCAACGACGTGCTCGGCCTCGGCCCCCTGGAGCAGCTGCTCGCCGACCCGGACATCACCGAGGTGATGATCAACGGGCCCAAGCAGATCTACGTGGAGCAGAGGGGCCGCATCACCCGCAGCCCGGTGAGCTTCGAGAGCAACGACCAGCTGATGCAGGTCATCGACCGCATCGTCAGCAGCATCGGCCGCCGCGTCGACGAGTCCTCGCCGATGGTCGACGCCCGCCTCAAGGACGGCTCCCGCGTCAACGTCATCATCCCGCCGCTGGCGCTCACCGGCCCCACCGTCACCATCCGCAAGTTCGCCAAGGACCCGCTGACCATCGACAACCTGCTGAGCTTCGGCTCGGTCACCCAGGAGATGGTCGACTTCCTGCGCTCCTGCGTGCGCTCGCGGATGAACGTGGTGGTCTCCGGCGGCACCGGCTCCGGAAAGACGACGACGCTCAACATCCTCTCCAGCTTCATCCCCGACGACGAGCGCATCGTCACCATCGAGGACGCCGCCGAGCTGCAGCTCCGCCAGGAGCACGTGGTGACGCTGGAGACCCGCCCGGCCAACGTGGAGGGCCGCGGGCGCATCGCCATCCGCGACCTGGTCATCAACTCCCTGCGCATGCGCCCCGACCGCATCGTCGTCGGTGAGTGCCGCGGCGGTGAGGCGCTCGACATGCTGCAGGCGATGAACACGGGCCACGACGGCTCGCTGACCACCGTGCACGCCAACTCCCCGTCCGACGCCCTCAGCCGCCTGGAGACGATGGTGCTCATGGCCGGCGCCGAGCTGCCGTCGCGGGCGATCCGCGAGCAGATCGGCTCCGCGATCAACGTCATCGTGCAGCAGTCGCGCCTTCGTGACGGTACTCGCAAGATCGTCAGCGTCGCCGAGGTGCTCGGCTACGATGGCGATCGCGTCCAGCTCCAGGACATCTTCGTCTTCAAGCAGACGGGAGTCGACGGCGACGGACGCGTGCTCGGGCAGCTGACGCCGACCGGCGTCATCCCCCAATGCCTGGAACACCTCGCCGCCTCCGGCGAGGGACTCGATGCAGAGATCTTCACACCGCGGCGCCCCGCGGTGGTGGGAGGTGAGGCTTCATGACCGGACAGGCCCTGGCCGGGCTGACAATCTCGGGCGGACCGCAGGTCGGCGGCTTCTCGCTGATCTCGCTCGTTCTCGGCGCCGTCGCGGCGCTGGCAGTCCTGCTCGTCGTCTTCTCCCTGGCCGGCAACGGCGGCGAGAAGGACGAGGTCGCCCGCCGCCTGGAGCGGTACGCGGAGTTCGGCGACCGCGCGGAGAGCGGGCCGCGTTCCAAGAAGAGCCTCAAGGATCTCCTCGACGGCCTCACCGACTCGCTGAACCAGGTGATGTCGCGCTCCTCGCGCACCGGCAAGCTCGCCGAGTCGCTGGCCCGCGCGGACCTCAAGCTGAAGTCGTCGGAGTGGGTGCTCGGCGTCGCCGGCGCCGGCGTCGTCCTCGGCCTGCTGCTCTGGCTGCGCTTCCAGAATCCCGTCTTCCTGCTGGTCGGCCCGCCGGCGATGTGGCTGTTCAGCGGCATCGCGCTGCGCGTCCTGCAGGCCAAGCGCATCCGCGCCTTCGACAAGCAGCTCGGCGACACGCTGACCCTGCTCAGCAACGCGCTCAAGGCAGGCTACTCGTTCGCCCAGGCGGTCAACACGGTGAGCAAGTCGGCGTCGCCGCCGATCGCCGACGAGTTCGCCCGGGCCACGCGCGAGATGGCGCTGGGCATCAGCGTCGACGACGCCCTCAACCACATGGTGAAGCGCAACAACTCCGAGGACTTCGACCTCATGGTCACCGCCGTGCAGATCCACCGCGTGGTCGGCGGCAACCTGGCCGAGATCCTCGACACCATCGCCCACACCATCCGTGAGCGGGTGCGCATCAAGGGTGAGATCCGCACCCTCACGGCGCAGGCCCGCGCCTCGGGCTGGATCATCACCCTGCTGCCGATCGGCCTCGCCGCCGGCCTCGAGGTGATCTCGCCCGACTACTTCAACCCGATGTTCAGCCACACCCTCGGCATCGTCATGCTCGCCCTGGGTGGGTTCTCCATGCTGATCGGCTTCGCGCTGATCCAGAAGATCGTCAAGATCGAGGTGTGACGATGTCGCCGGTCAGTATCATCCTCGCCCTCTGCGTCGCCTTCGGCGTCATCCTCATCTTCCAGGGGCTGTCGCGTCCGCAGGTCGACCTGCTGGAGACCCGTCTCGCCCAGTTCGGCGATCGCGAGCTGACGCTCGACGAGATGGAGATGTCGATGCCCTTGGCGGATCGCATCTTCCGTCCCGTGTTCGAGCGGCTGGCCAAGGCGCTCACCGCCAAGACGCCGGCCAACCAGCAGCAGGCGCTGCAGGACAAGATCAACCTGGCGGGGCGTCCCTACGGGCTCACCGTCGGCGGCTTCCTCACCCTGCAGATCCTCGCCCTGCTCATCTTCGCCGTGCTCGGCTACGCCGCCGCGTCGCTGCTCAACGCCGGCGGGATGACCACCATCCTCGGCCCCGTGGTCGGCGGCGTGGTCGGCTACCTCGGCCCGCAGTCGATGCTGAGCCGCAAGATCCGCATGCGCCAGAAGGACATCCTGCTGTCGCTGCCCAACGCCCTCGACCTGCTCACCATCAGCGTCGAGGCCGGCCTCGGCTTCGACGCCGCCATGGCCCGCGTCACCGAGAAGTACCACAACACGCTGGCCCAGGAGTTCAGCCGCGTGCTCAACGAGGTTCGCCTCGGCCGGCCGCGCATGGAAGCCCTCGACGACATGGGCAAGCGCAACAAGGTCGACGACCTCAACAACTTCGTGCAGGCCATCATCCAGAGCGAGCAGCTCGGCGTCGGCATCGCCAACGTGCTGCGCATCCAGTCCGAGGAGATGCGCCGCCGCCGCCGGCAGCGCGCCGAGGAGCAGGGGCAGAAGGCGCCGCTCAAGATGCTCTTCCCCATGGTGGGCTGCATCTTCCCGACGCTGTTCATCGTCCTGCTCGGCCCCGCCGTCATCAAGGTCTTCGACCAGTTCAGCGGCCACTGAGCCTCAGAGCGACGCCAGCTTCCTGAAGTCCCAGGTGTACTGCCGGTCGGGGTCGATGCGCAGCCAGCCGTGCCTGCCGTCGTGCACGAAGGGCACGCCACCGCCGATGTACTTCGCGGCGAACGCCGCCTCGACCGGTTCCAGCACCGCGTCGGCGCCGCCGCTGCGCGGCTGATCGCCCACCGCGTGCACGGTGCCGTGGAGCTCCACGCCGTGCAGCTCCGTGTACTCGACGCCCGCGTCGACGACGACCGCGACGCGCGGGTGGCGCAGCAGGTTGGCATGGCGCTGGCTGCGCACGATGGAGTTGAGCCAGAGGTGCGCGCCGTCCCAGACGAACCAGAGCGGGGTGACGTGCGGGTCGCCGCCGGCGTCGACGCTGGCCACCCGGCAGACGCGCTGCTCGCGGAGGAAGGCGTCGCGCTCCGCGTCGCTCATGGCGATGCGGCGGGCGCGGCGCTGCGGGGCGATGTCCGGCACGGTGGCGGAGCATAATCCGCACGCCGATGAGCGAGCAGCCGCCCTCCCTCCGTCCGCTTCCCGTCGCGCCGGGCTCGCAGCCGCAGCAGCCCTCGCGGCACGAGACCGTCCTGCCCGACGAGCCGCCCGAGGCCGTGGCGGCGCTGGACGCGGCCCTGTCCTCGGCGGACGTCGCAACGGCGCTGCGCGACGTGGCGGTCCGCTGGCCGGGGTACCTCGACGCCTGGGCGCGCCTCGGCCAGCAGGCGTGGCGCGACGGCGAGCACCCCGCCGCCGTCTACGCCTGCGCCCGCGTCGGCTACCACCGCGGGCTCGACCGCCTGCGCAAGAACGGCTGGGGCGGGACGGGCATGGTGCGCTGGGCGCGCCCCGGCAACCGCGGCTTCCTCCGCTCGCTGCACCTCCTGCTGGTCGCCGCCGCCGCCATCGCCGAGGAGGAGGAGGCGGCCCGCTGCCGCGAGTTCCTCCTCGACCTCGATCCCGACGACGGGCTCGACGCAGCCTCGATCCCGGCCCCGCCCGGGCGCGACTGGCGCCCCGAGCTCCTCCCCTGAGGGGGGACTAGGCGGCGGTCTGGATGCGGTAGCGGCCCACGTCGGCGCGGGTCGTGCGGGTGCGCTTCAGCTCGAAGAAGAACCCGTGCCGGATCAGCCACGCGGTGTGGTCCCACAGCTCACCGGCCTCCTCGGGGCTGAGCCGCCGGTCGACCACCGGGCCGAAGATCGCCGGGCTGCCGTCGAAGGACAGCGTGGGGACGCCGAAGCACTGCTGCTCGCAGGCCTCGCGGTGCTGGGCGAGGAGGTCGTCGTAGGTGGAGTCGTCGGCGAGGGCGCGGTCGGCGAGCGAGGGGTCGAGGCCCGCGGCCTCCAGGGCGCCGCGCAGGGTGGGCAGCTCGCCGAGTGGCTCGCCGCGCTCGTGCCAGGCCTCGCCGATCTCGGTGTAGGCGCGGGCCATGGCCTCGTTGCCGTGCTCGCGCTCGACCAGCACCAGGACGCGCAGGGCGTGCTCGCCGGCGCTGTGGGAGCGCTGCATCCGCTGGTCGGACTGGTCGCGCTCGCGGTTGATCTCGGCGAGGTCGAACAGCCGGGTGACGACCCGCACGGGGCGGACCCGGGCCACCTCGACCATCCAGCGCGAGGTGAGCCAGGCCCAGGGGCACGCCGGGTCGACGTGGAGGAAGACGGTCGTGGTGGGCTCGGGGATGCTCATGACAGCCGACGATACTCGGGTTGTACGGCCGGCCTCGTACCATGCCCGCCCATGCAGACGCAGCGCCTGGAGACGGAGGACGGCCGCGCCGTGGCCGAGCACGTCGAGCTGGCCACGGGCGCCTGGAGCCGGTTCATGGGCCTGATGTTCCGCAGCGAGCTGCCCCCGGGACACGGGCTGGCGCTGACGCCGTGCAGCTCCATCCACATGTTCTTCATGCGCATCCCGCTCGACGTCGCCTTCCTCGACCGCGAGGGGCGGGTCCTGCGCGTCTACCACGGCATCAGGCCGTGGCGCATGAGCCGCATCGTGCGCGGCGCGCGGACCGCGGTGGAGCTGCCCGCCGGGACGCTGCGCGCCGCCGGGGTGGAGAAGGGCGCCGTCCTGCGTCTCGTCTGACCCCGCCGGACAAAGAAGAGCACCGGGCGGTGCGGTGGGGCACACACCCGGTGCGGGGCAGGCACGATGCGTGGCGCGGGGGGCGCGCCGTCCCTTGCATTCTGAGCCAATCGACCCCTCCCGTCACCACACAGAACTGTCAGATACCCAGCCGCGGCCGGAGTCATACTACAAATGTGTGGATACACGGATTGGTCGATGCGGTCGCTCCGCGCCGCTGCGCGGGGTGCGGCCTGCCAGCTCCTGGCGAGGTCTGCGAGGCCTGCGTCGAGCTCTGCGCCTCGCTCGCCTCGCCGCCGGTGAGGGTGCTGCCCTTCGGCGCCTGCCACGCCGCACTGCCCTTCGAGCCCCCCGTGCGCGCGATCGTCCACCAGGCCAAGTACCGCGGCCGCCGCGGAGCCGCCGCGGTGCTCGGCGCGCTGGTCGTCGAGCGGCTCTGGCTGGCCCTCGCCCAGCCGCCGCCACCGAGGCTGCTGGTCGTCCCCGTCCCGCTCGGCCGCCGGCGCCGGCGCGGGCGCGGCTACAACCAGGCAGCCCTCCTCGCCGAGGCGCTGGCGCGCCAGGCAGGCGCCCCCTGCAGCCCGCCCGGCCAGGCCACGCGGCTCCGCGAGACCGCACCCCAGGTGGGCCGGACGGGCGCGGAGCGGCGCGCCGCCGTGGAGGGCGCCTTCGCCTGGCACGGCCCCTCGCTGCGCGGCGCCACCGTCTGGCTGGTCGACGACGTGGTCACCACCGGGGCGACGATGGCGGCCGCCGCCACGCCGTTGCAACAGGCGGGTGCGTCACGTATCGATGGTGTCGCGGCGGCGATTGTGTGCGGGCGGGGAGCCTGAGAATCGTGGCCATGTCTGCTCTTGCCCCCCAGCGCAACGCCGAAGAGATGTCCCGCTACCTCGACGCCCTGGGCCCGCTGCGGCCGCTCGTCGAGGATGACAGCCTCACCGAGATCATGGTCAACGGTGCCGACATGGTCTACGTGGAGCGGGGCGGCAAGATCCTGCTCACCGACGTGCGCTTCGACGACGAGAACCACCTGCTGCGCGTCATCGACCTCATCGTCAGCGCCGTGGGCCGCCGCATCGACTACCGGCAGCCGCTCTGCGACGCCCGCCTGCTCGACGGCTCGCGCGTCAACGCGGCCATCCCGCCGATCGCCGTCGACGGGCCGCTGCTCACCATCCGCAAGTTCGCCAAGGACCCCTACCAGGTGCACGACCTGGTCGCCTTCGGCACCATGAGCGAGGAGGCCGCCGCCTTCATCCGCGCCTGCGTCCTGGCCCGCGCCAACATGCTGATCAGCGGCGGGACCGGCACCGGCAAGACGACCATGCTCAACGTCTGCTCGTCGTTCATCCCCGTCGACGAGCGCATCGTCACCATCGAGGACGCCGCCGAGCTGCAGCTCCACCAGGAGCACGTGTGCCGCATGGAGGCGCGTCCGCCCGACGCCAACGGCGAGGGCCGCATCGCCATCCGCGACCTGGTGATCAACTCGTTGCGCATGCGTCCTGACCGCATCGTCGTCGGTGAGTGCCGCGGCGGCGAGGCGCTCGACATGCTGCAGGCGATGAACACGGGCCACGACGGCTCGCTGACCACCATCCACGCCAACAACCCGCGCGACTGCATGGCCCGCCTGGAGACGCTCGTCCTCATGGCCGGCATGGACCTGCCCCTCAAGGCGATCCGCCAGCAGATCGCCTCGGCCATCAACCTCATCGTGCAGCTCAACCGTCTCAAGGACGGCTCCCGCAAGGTCACCTCCATCTCCGAGATCATCGGCATGGAGGGCGACACCATCACCATGCAGGAGATCTTCGTCTTCGAGCCGCAGGGTGCAGATCCCGACAGCGGGCGTATCATCGGACAGTTCAAGCCGACGGGCATCCGCCCGCAGATCATCAACAGGCTGTTCGAGATGGGGATCCCGCTTCCTGAGGGTCTGGCGCGCCTCTTCCCCGAGCGGCGGCACGCCGACCTGGCGCCCACCTTCGCGAACCGCCGTCGCCAGTGACCCCCGCCCCGCCTCCTCCGGGAGGCGGACGGTCGTCCTGGGGCGAGCTGCAGCGCACGGCTGCCCTCGTCCGCGCGGAGGGAGACCCCGAGGCTCCGCTCCCTGACCGCAGCACCGTCGCGCGCGGTCGGGTCACCCGGGCAGCGCTCGCCGCGTGTGCGCTCGGCGCCGTGGCGGCCACCGCCTTCCTCCGGGGCGGTCCCGCCCCCGTTCTGGCCGACGCCACCGCCGACCAGGACCTCTTCTCCCTGACCAACCAGGACCGCGCCAGCAACGGCCTGCCCGCGCTGCAGTGGCAGAGCACCCTGGGCGCGATCGGCGAGAACAAGCCCTACGGCGGCTGCGGCTTCACCGTGTACGGACGCAGCCAGGACATGATCACCCGCAACTACTTCGCCCACGCCATCCTCAACTGCGGCGGCCAGTACGTCTTCAGCATGATGTCGGCCGACGGCATCGCCTACCGCATGGCCGGCGAGAACATCGGCTGGGCCTCGGGCGCCGGCGGCGCCGCCTCCTCGGCGAGCTACATCAACCAGCAGTTCATGAACAGCCCCGAGCACCGCAGCAACATCCTGCAGAGCGCCTTCACCCACATGGGCGTCGGCTCCATCCTGAGCCCCTCGGGATACAACTGGACCGGTGCCGGGAGCCCCGTGCAGAACGTGTGGATGTTCTCCGAGGAGTTCGCCGAGCTGAGCAGCGCGCCGCCGCCCCCTGCGCCCGCGCCCAAGCCGCCGCCGCCGCAGCCGACCAGCGGGACCCAGGGCAGCAGCGCGCCGCCTCCGCCCGCGCCGACGCCCGCGCAGACGCAGGTGCCGACGCCGCCGCCGGCCGCCACACCCGCTCCGACACCGACGACGGCTCCAACGCCCGTCCCTGCGCCGCAGCTCGGCGCACCCGTGCCGCCGCTCGTCTACAGTGGCGGCGGCCTGATCGCCGACTCCATCCAATCGGTGCTGGAGGCGTTCCTCTTTGACTGACGTCGCCACCGCGCCGCCGCCGCCGTCGCCGCCGGCGCCGGCCCAGGACATCGTCGTGGCCACGGCCCTGCGCAAGACGTTCCACATCAGCCGGCCGCCGCGCGAGGTGCTGCACGGAGTCAGCCTCACCGTGCGGCGCGGTGAGTTCGTCGCCATCATGGGTCCCAGCGGCTGCGGCAAGTCGACGCTGCTGCACGTCCTCGGCGGGCTCGAGCCGCCCGACGACGGCACCGTCGTCGTCGAGGGCGAGAGCCTCTACGCGCGCGACGACGAGTGGCTCACCGCCTACCGCCGCGACCACATGGGCTTCGTCTTCCAGCTCTTCAACCTCATCCCCACCCTGACCGCGGCGCAGAACGTCGCGCTGCCCCTGCGTTTGCGACGACCTGCGCCAAAACGCCAGGCCATCAACGAGCGCGTGGCCGCGCTGATGAGCGCGCTCGACCTGCATGACCTGCAGGGGCACGGCCCGGAGGAGATCTCCGGCGGCGAGCAGCAGCGCGTGGCCATCGCGCGCGCCCTGGCCTCGCAGCCGGCCGTGCTCCTCGCCGACGAGCCGACGGGAAACCTCGACTGGCACACCTCGCGTGAGGTGATGGGGCTGCTGGCCCGGCTCTGCCGCGAGGAGCGGCAGACCACGGTGCTGGTCACCCACGACGCGCGCACCGCCGCCTACGCCGACCGCGTCCTGGTGATGCGCGACGGCGACGTCATCGCCGAGCAGGCCATGCAGCCCGCCGGCGACGACCCCACCGCACCGCGCGACGCCGCGCCGCTGATCGCCCGGCTCACCGAGCTGGGTCTCTAGCCGCGGGGCGGGGGAATGTCGGGCCTCTGGCCGCTGGTCCTGCGCAGCCTGCGGGCGCGCCCGCTGCGTGCGCTGCTCACCGCCGTCGCCGTGACCCTGGGCGTCGCCGCCGTCACCGGCCTGCAGCTCGCCCTGCCCGCCCTCGACCACCAGGCGCAGCAGGCCCAGCAGCAGCGCGCCGGCGACTCCCAGCTCGACGTCCGCGCCGCCACCCAGCCCGGGTTCGACGACACCCAGCTGGCCACCATCTCCGCGGTGAGCGGCGTCGCGAGCGCGGTGCCCCTGCAGGAGAAGCGGGTCGTCGCCCGCGCCGACCCGCGCCTCATCACCGGGCTGACGGTGACCGTCGTCGGCGTCGACGCCGGCGGCGAGGCGGGCCTGCGCCCGGTGCGGCTCAGCAGCGGCCGCCTGCCCCGCGCCGGCAGCACCGACGAGGTCACCCTCGACGCCGGGCTCGCCTCGGCGCTGCAGAGCACCGGCGCGCCCCGCCCGCTCGCCGCGGGCGACGACGTGGGCCTGCTCACCGGGACCGGCAACGGCGTCTTCCACGTGGTCGGCATCTCCTCGGGCACCAGCGCGGGACCGGCCTTCACCCAGTCGGCCGCCTTCGTCAGCGCCACCGCGGCGCAGACCGTCTTCGGCCAGGGATTGCGCACGCCGCTGGTGGCCCTCCGCCTCGCGCCCGGCGTCCCGGCCGCCGACGTCGCGCAGCGCCTCCACCGCGCGCTGGGAGCCAGCGCCACCACCGTCGACCCCCGCGCCCTGGCGGTGCAGCCGCTCGACCAGCTGCGGCCGCTGCTGGCGCTGGTCACCGTGCTGAGCGTCGCCATCGGCGCCGGCGTGGTGGCCAACACCCTCGGACTGAGCGTTGTCGAGCGGAGGCGCGAGATCGGCCTGCTCCGCGCCGCCGGAGCCGCCGGCGGGCAGGTGTTCCGGCTCTTCCTCGCCGAGGCGGCCGTGCTGGCGGGTGCGGGCGCGGTGCTGGGCGTCGTCCTCGGCATCCTCGTCGCCGGGGTGCTGGTGCACCAGCTCGCTCCGTCCGACCTGGGCGTGCCCGCGGTCAGCCTCAGCGTCGCGGCGGTGCTCGGCTCGATGGCGCTCGGCGTGGTCATGGCGCTGCTGGGCGCCTACCTGCCGGCTCGCGCGGCGGCGCGCATGAACCCGCTCGCCGCGCTCCGCGCCGGGGCCGCCGGCGAGCCGGAACGGACGCCGCGCGGGGTCGCCTTCGCCGGCCTGGTCCTGCTCGGCCTGGCCGCCCTGGGCATGGCCAGCGGCCTGGCGGGACCGGTGGGGGCGGGCATCGTCGCCCTCCTGCTCGGCGCCGTGCTGGTCCTGCCGTTCGTGGTGCCCCCGGTGCTCCGCGCCATGGGCGGCGCCGCCCGCACCGCCGCGGGGACGACCGGCCTGGCCGCCGCCAACCTCGCCCGCCGCCGCAACCGCACCTCGCTGACCGTGGCCGGCCTGGCGGTGGCGGTGAGCGTCGCGGTGGCGGTCAGCACCCTCACCGCCGGGGCCCTCGCCGCCGGCAACGACTGGGTCGACCACCTCTTCGTCGGCGACACCCTGGTGCGCAGCGCCGCGGCCCAGCCCGACGCCGTCGCCGACGCGGTCGCCAAGGCGGCGGGGGTGCAGTCGGCGACCCCGCTGCGCTTCGTGGCCGCGCCGGTGGCGGGAGACACCACCGGCATCGCCGTCATCGATCCCGGCGCCTACGCCGGCACGCCGGCCATCGCCGTCGACGGCGACCACTCGGCCGCGGTGCGCGCGCTCACCAGCAGCTCGCGCCCGGCGATGATCGTGCCCCGCCAGCTCGCCGACCTGTACGGCTGGCAGACCGGCACCCAGCTCGCCGTCAGCGGACAGATCGACACCACCTTCACCGTCGCCGCCGTCGCCGAGCACACCTTCCCCGGCGGCGACGGGCGCGAGGCGGTGGTCGTCGGCCGGGCCGCGGCCGAGCGCGCCCTGGGCACCGTCGCCACCGGCTTCGACGTGCTCGACGTCACCCGGGGCAGCGCCTCGCTGAGCACCGTGCAGGACGTGGCGGCCAGCTATGGGATGCAGGCCACGCCGGTGTCGGCCGTCGAGGCCGCCGCGCAGTCGGCGGTGGACCACTCGGTCGCCCTGCTCAGCGTCTTCGCCTGGCTGGCCGTGGTGGTCGCCATGCTGGCGGTGGTCAACACGCTGGTGGTCAACGTGCGCCAGGGCGCGCGCGAGGTCGGGCTGCTGCGCGCCGTCGGCCTGAGCCGGCGCAGCGCCCACCGCATGGTGCTGGCGGAGGCCGCGCTGCTCGCCCTCTGCGGGACGCTGATCGGCGTCGGCATCGGCTGCATCCTCGCCCTGCCGCTGCTCCACGCCAGCGACGGGCCCGGCTTCACCCCCGGCTTCGTCTTCCCGCTGGGTGCGGTGCTGGCCAGCCTCGGCGCGGTGGTGGCGGGGGCGGTGCTGGCCGTCGTGGTCCCTGCCCGCGCCGTCGCGGGGCAGAGCATCGTCGCCCACATCCGCCAGGCCTGAGCGGCCATACTCCGCTTCCCGCGATGCACCTCACCGTGACCGCCCGCACCCACCTCGACCCCGCGCTGCGCAGCTACGCGGAGGAGAAGCTGGCCAGGCTGGACCGCCACGACACCGGCATCCACGGGGCCCGCGCCGTCCTCGAGGACGACGTGCACCGCACGCCCCGGGCCAGCGCGGAGGTGTTCGTCCACCTGCGCCACGAGCAGCTCGTCGCGCGCGCCGAGGCGGCGACCCTGCGCGAGGCGGTGGACCGGGTGCTCGACAAGATCGACGCCCAGATCCTGCGACGCAAGGAGAGGGTCAAGGAGCACAAGGGCAAGGCGGCGGCCGGCTCCGATCCCCTGGCTCCGGGCCCGCGCCACGACGGCGGCGAGACGGGGTAGGGCAGTGGTCCGCGCCGGCGGCGGGCGCCGCAGGACCGGCAGGCCCCGTGGCGGCCCGTTCCTGGGATCATTGCAGCCGGGATGAGTGTTCTGACCAAGGTCCTCGGGGACCCCAACAAGCGCGAGATCCGCCGCCACCAGCGCCGCGTCGAGGAGATCAACGCCCTCGAGGAGGAGATGAAGGCGCTGAGCGACGCGGAGCTGGGCGCCAAGACCCAGGAGTTCCGCGACCGCCTCGGCGTCGAGGGGCCGGACCTGAGCCTGGGCCAGCCGGTGACCAGCACACTGGTCGTCTCCTCGGAGGAGGACGAGGACGAGGAGGACGACGCCCACCTCGCCCATCGCGAGGCGGAGGAGCGCGACAAGGAGCTGCTCGAGTCGCTCGACGACATCCTCGCCGAGGCCTTCGCGGTGGTTCGCGAGGCGTCGCGTCGCACGCTCGGCCTGCGCCACTACGACGTGCAGCTCATCGGCGGCATGGTGCTGCACGAGGGCAAGATCGCCGAGATGAAGACCGGCGAGGGCAAGACCCTCGTCGCCACTCTCGCCCTGTACCTCAACGCGCTGTTGGGACGCGGCGCGCACCTCGTCACCGTCAACGACTACCTGGTCCGCCGCGACGCGGGGTGGAACGCGCCCATGTACCACATGCTGGGCATGTCGGTCGGCGTCATCAGCGGGCAGGACCAGAGCTTCGTCTACGACCCCGACTACGTCGACGACACCCATCCCGACGAGCGCCTGCGCCACCTGCGCCCCTGCACGCGGCGCGAGGCGTACGCCTGCGACATCACCTACGGCACCAACAACGAGCTCGGCTTCGACTACCTGCGCGACAACATGGCGGTGACCCTCGAACAGTGCGTGCAGCGCCGCCTCTGGTACGCCATCGTCGACG
>Ga0070739_10001195_pt1 | contig 40793 bp, 43 predicted proteins | sample Coa_R1_7_FD_66445 | JGI IMG/M metagenome (GOLD analysis project Ga0070739, IMG submission 66445) | Surface soil microbial communities from Centralia Pennsylvania, which are recovering from an underground coalmine fire - Coalmine... | ecosystem: Environmental > Terrestrial > Soil > Unclassified ...
CTGCTGGCTCTCCTCTCCCACGAGCCGATGCACATCGACGACCTGGCTCGTGGCGCCTCCCTGCCTGCGCCCACCGTCGCCGGTACTCTCCTCATGCTGGAGCTCAAAGGCACCATCCGTCAGGTCGGGGCCATGTCCTTCGTGCTCGCCTGACCTTCCGGATCGTGAACGTAGCGCATGGCCGATTAGCGGTGCGCCGACTCGGCGAGAGTCTGCCTGGCGTCCTACCCCTCGTTGATCTGGCGGAGGCGTATGGTGATGAGCTTCTCCACCAGCGGCCGGGGAAGCGGTTGATCGATGGGGAAGTGCAACGCGCTCTTGGTGCCGCCATAGCCGGCGACGTCATCCCCCAGCGCGGGAAGCACGGACCCGCTATGCGGTAGGTAGCTCAGGTGGTTCTTGAAGGCGGCGAACCCGGCGACGACCTGGCCCTGCACGCGGAAGGCCGGCAAACCGTACGAGATGCCCTGCTCGGCGTCGGGAACGATCTCCAGAATCGCCGTGCGCAGCTGCTGCAGCGTGTCCCGCTTGGGCTCATCCAGACTCTCTAGATAGGCATCGATCTCTTCTGCCGGCATTTCTCATTCCTTTCACTCATTTCGCGTCTCGGGCAGCACAGGGCGGATCGCGCGTCGAGCGCCATCATTCACGAGCAGTTTCCGGATCCACCGCCGGGGAGGTGAGATTGGGCTGCAGGGGCCGGAGGATCGGATCGAAGTCGTGCGACCACGGCATGTGCCCCGCCGCATCCGCCCAGATGCAGTGGAGGATCGGGAAGTTCAGGGTCCCGTAGAGGTCGATGGCGCGCCCGAAGAACATCTCGTACCACGCCCCGTCCACCGGCATGAAAGCGACCGTCCGGCCCTCGACCAGATCGGCGTATTCCACGCCCGGCTCAAACTGTCGCCCCTCTTGAATGTGCCCGAGGAGCGTGGCAAGCACCGCATGCGCATCGTCCGGAGAAAGGGCGAAGATGGCCAGCTCGGGCCGGCCATACGATTGGTAGACGCCGATGGTGTACGAATACGGCTCGCCCTGGTCGTCGCCCAGCACGTGCATGACATGCCAGCCGTAGCGAGCGATGTCGGCGACGATCTTCTGCTCGATGCCGTCGAGCTCTCCGTCGCCGATCTTGTACCGTCTCACTCGCCGCCTCCGTCCTCACTACATACCACTCGGAGCACGTGCTGCAAAACCGGCGGCCCTTTCTCCCGGTCAGTTGCGGCGCAGGGTTCGTGCATTCTCGGCATCGCCGGGTCGTCGTGGCCGGCCCGAGTGCCGGCCAGCCTGACGCCGGCGTAGACCAAATCAGGCTGGTCGCCACGCGGGGCGACCACGACGGGACAATGCACGAGCCCTCGTTGCGGCGGATTCCCTCTTGACAGGAAGTACCGTTCCCTCTACTATAGTTCTATCTTCATAGCACTATAGATAAGGAGGGGTTATGATCACCTTTCGGCTCGATACCCGCTCCGGGCTCGCGCCCTATCTCCAGATTGTGCAGCAGGTGCGGCACGCCCTTCGCCTCGGCCTGCTCGACGTCGGCGACCAGCTGCCGACGATCAAGGACGTCGTCGCGACGCTCGCCATCAACCCCAATACCGTGCTCAAGGCCTACCGCGATCTGGAGCGCGAGGGTTTGATCGAGAGCCGTCCGGGACAGGGCACATTCGTGACGAAGACGCTGGCCGGTCCGTCGATCAAGAGCCACGCCGCGCTGCGCCGCTCCCTGGACCGCTGGCTCAAAGAGGCCCTCGCGGCCGGCCTCGACGAGGAGAGCATTACCGCTCTTTTCGTGGACACGCTCCGCCACGCCGCGGAAGAGGGTGTAGCATGAGCACCGCGCTGGAAACGACCTCTCTGGGAAAGCGTTACGGACGCCTCTGGGCCCTCCGCGACTGCTTCCTCCAGGTACCGGCCGGCTGCGTCGCGGCGCTGGTTGGCCCCAACGGCGCCGGCAAGACCACCCTGCTGCATCTCGCCGTCGGATTGAGCCGGCCCACCACAGGGCACGTCACGGTGTTCGGCCGGACCCCGCGCGACGGGACCGCCTTCCTCTCCATGGTCGGCTTCCTGGCACAGGACCATCCGCTCTACCGCACCTTCACCGTCGCCGAGATGCTGGAGATGGGCCACAAGCTGAACCCCCGCTGGGACGCCTCTCTCGCCGCGTCCCGCCTGCAGGCGCTGACCATTCCACTCGAGCAGAAGGTGGGCAAGCTCTCGGGTGGCCAGCAGTCACAGGTGGCCCTGGCGCTGACGCTCGCCAAGCGTCCACAGATCCTCCTGCTGGATGAGCCGCTGGCGTCACTCGATCCGCTGGCGCGCCGCGAGTTCCTGCAGATGCTGATGACTGCGGTCGCCGAGGACGGCCTCACCGTCCTCCTCTCCTCCCACATCATCACCGACCTCGAGCGGGTGTGCGACTACCTCGTCATCCTCTCCGGTGGCCGCGTCCAGCTTGCCGGGGAGATCGACGAGATCAGCCGCCGGCACAAGGTGCTCTCCGGACCACGCCGCGACGAGGAGGCGGTCGCCGCCGTCCATAACGTCATCGAGGTCAATCACACCGTCCGTCAGACCACTCTGCTGGTGAAAGTGAACGGGCAGCTTTTTGATCCCTCCTGGGATGTGCACGACGTCTCCCTCGAGGACATCGTGCTGGCCTATCTCGGACAACCTCCCATCAATGACCTGGCAGCCGGCACACGGAACCACGTGGAGGCGCTCGTATGATCTGGCTCACCTGGCGTCAGCAGCGCTTTGAAGTCCTCATCGGCGCGGCAGTGCTCGGACTGATCGCCGCGGCGTTGATCGCAACCGGCCTCCAGATGGCCGCCGACTATCAACAAACCGGTGTGGCGGCCTGCGTCGGTCCGCACCCGAGTACCAACTGCTTCACCATCGTCGATGCCTTCCGCAACCGCTTCGGCGGATGGGAGGGCACCGTCGGCCGGCTCAACTTCCTACCTCTGGTCTTTGGCCTGCTGTTCGGCGCGCCCTTCGTCCTCGAGATGGAGCAGGGCACCTATCGGCTGGCCTGGACGCAGAGCATCACGCGGACGCAATGGGTCGCGATCAAGCTCGCCGTCATCCTCGGCCTCACCCTGCTGGCGGCCGGCATCTTCACCCTCCTCATGACCTGGTGGCGCCTCCCCTTTGATCACCTGGACGGCGTCTTCAACTCGCAGGATGGGTTTGACTTCGAGGGAACGGCCCCTCTCTCCTACGCCGTCTTCGCGGTGACGCTCGGCATCGCCGTCGGCACCCTGATCCGCAAGACCGTTCCCGCCGTGGGGATCGCCGTCGCCGGTTTTCTGGCCCTTCGGCTGTCCATCCTCAACTTCCTGCGGCCGCACTACCTGCCGCCGGCCCACATGGTATCGAGCTTCGCGGGGCCGGCCCGTCTATCCGGGCCGGGGAGGGGCGCCTGGATCCTGAGCAGCGGGTGGAGCGACCGCCTGGGGCATCCCATCTCCGATGTCACCGTCATTCAGCTCTGTAATCCGGCCTCCTTTCCCAGCAAGATCGCCGTCTTCTCCTGCTTCGCCGCTCACCACATCTACAGCGACACCGTCTACCAACCGGCGAGCCGTTTCTGGCTCTTCCAGGGCATCGAGACAGGCATCTTTCTGGGCCTGAGTGCGCTGCTGCTCGCCGTCACCGTGTGGTGGATCCGGTACCGCATCACCTAGAGGAGAGCCGATGGCCGGTCACGTCCCCACCGTCGCGCTCATCATCGGCATGGCGGCGTGGCCGCTCGGCTCCTCACGGCCCGCCGCCCGGGATGTCCACCGCATGCCGGCTCCGCCCGCCAACATCCGCATCACGCGTGATAGATGTCCGGCCCACGCCGAGCCGTCTCTGGCGATCAACCCCCGTCATCTGCTCGGCGCGGCCCAATACCTGAGCGGCGCCGGTCTCCCGCTCGCCGGCGCCTTCGCGTCCTTTGAGGGGGGACGGTCGTGGCGGGACAACGAGCCACTCCCGCTGCCGGCCGTCTCCCTCGTGCCCAGTGCCATCACCGTCCCAACGGAGCCCGATGAGCCAGGGATGCCGAGTGATGGCCACGCCCAACCACCCACCACCAGCTCATGCCTGTGACGAGTCGCTTCCGGCGCCACGCGGCCACGCCTCGATCTCACGCCGATAGGCGAGCGCCCGCCGGAGGTCACGGAATCCCTGCGACCGATACAGCTGGATCGTCTCGGGCTCGTCTCCCCACGATTCCAGATGCATCACGTCGTGCCCATGCGCCTGGAGCCACCGCATAGCCGTCCGGAGCAGACCGATGCGCAGCGAGTGGTTCTGCCGATGCCCGCGGACCAGACCCGGGCTGTCGATATAGCCCGCCACACCTCCGCCGCTGTCGCTCCTGACCTCGACCCGGCACATGCCGGCGACCTGTCCGGCCGCGTCGAGGGCCAGAAAGGTGCCGTCCGGAAGCAGGGAGGGGAGGAAGGCATCCAGCACCTCCCGCGTGATCTGGTGGTGGCCCCACAACCCCTCGAAGCTCCGGTTCATTGCCTGGCGCAGGATTTCCGGATCAGCAAGCGCCGCAAAGCTTCTCACCTGGAAGCCGGGAGGAGGGGGCAGCTCAGGAACCGGGACGTCCATCTCGGCCCGCATCGCCACGAAGGCGGCGACCGCAAGAAAATCGTGCCGGAGGACGAAATCCCGCGCCGCGATGTCCCTTTCCTCGACGTAGACCCCAAGCTCAGTCACCCCGAGCAGGCGCGCACGCTCGAGCAAGCGGCGCATCAAATCGGCGCCGATTCCGCCGCGGCGCCATGCCGGATGCACTGCTCCCATGGCATCTGCCTCGGACCCGGCCGTCGCAGGGATCAGAATGGTGTAGGCGATGAGACGATCAGGCTCGGCCGGATCCTCGACCACCCAATCATCCCACCCCAGGGCGCGTCCGGGTGTCTCGAGGAAGCCGTGGAGCGCCTCCTCGCCAATCTCCTCGCCCGATTGATCGGCAGCCTCGATCTCGCGCAGCAGGCGGACCAGGCGCGGCAGGTCATCGTCCAGCCGGATTCCTCGTACCAGAGGGTATCGCTCGGTCATCTGGCTTGTCGGTTTCAGGGTACCCAATCAGCGTGCAACCGACACCGCTTCCTCCTCGTGCTCTCCTCGCGCGCCGGAGTTCAGGGGATGCTCGGCGAGCGGCCGGCCGGCGGGAGCCGGCACCACAGATTCGACCTCCAACCGGATTCCCTCATCGGTCACGGCCATCCGGCGCACCGCGACCGCCGCCAGGAAGGGAACGACGGCCGCGGCGGCAAGGCCGGCGACGCCGAGAATGCCGCCGGCCCGCGCGGCAAGTCCTCCCAGCTCGTCGCTGCCGAGCCCCATCACGCCGGCCCACACGATGCCGCCCGCCGCATTGAAGACCAGGAACCGCCGCCAGGGCAGGTGATACGTCCCGGCCAGAAAGGCGGCCCACATGCGCAGGAAGGCCATGAAGCGCCCGAAGAACACGATCCTGGTGCCGTGCCGGCCAAAGAGCTGCCCGCTGAGCCGGAGTTTGCGCTCGTCAAGCCGCACCAACCTGCCGTAGCGGTGCAGCAGGCGCGCCCCACCCAGTCGTCCCAGGAGGTAGCCGAGGTTGTCGCCGAGAATCGCTCCCGCCGCGGCAGCGGCGATGACAAGCGCGATGCTGAGGTGATGCGTGGTGCCGGCATAGAGGGCGGCCGCGATCAACGTCGCCTCACCGGGTAGCGGGAGGCCCATGCTCTCCAGCGCGATGATGAGCAGAATCGCGGCATACCCGTCGGTCGCGATCAGATGGGCGAGTGTCTGGCTGGTGATGAAATCGAACATGAAACACATCCTTCCCGGCTGCCCGGCGCACCCTCCTGGGACAGGGGGCCGTCACCAGGGTCAGCGTAGGGAAGGGATGTGCCCCGCGTATGGTCAATGTGTGTCGGATCGGGAGCAAAAGTATGGCGAAAGTGTCAGGATCCACACGCCTGGTCGAATAACTTCCCCTTGACAGGCCATCTCTTCCCCTGTATTGTGATGCATACATGGTATGCATACCGAGCATGTATGAGAGGTGAGAGCGCCGTCATGAGGAGAAACCGGCAGTGTCGCTGAGATACGGGATCCTCGGACTGCTGGCCGAGCAGCCGCTGCACGGCTACGAGGTGAAGACGCGCTACGAGGCGCTCTTCGGCGGGACCTGGGATCTCAACATCGGCCAGGTTTACACCACCCTGCAGCGTCTGGAACGCGACGGACTGGTCGGCGAGGTTGGGGAGCGCGGCGACCGGGGCAAGCAGCGCTACGACCTGACCCCGGCCGGCCGGGATGCCTTGCACGACTGGCTACAGACGCCGGAAGAGGAGCCGCCGCAGCTCCGTCAGGACATCTACCTGAAGCTGCTCCTCATCAGCCGTCTCGCCAACGGCAATCTCGACACCTTACTGGCCCGTCAGCGGCGCGTCTACCTGCAGCGCCTCAAGGATCTCGGAGAGCTCGAGCATCAGGCACGGCGGCAGGGACGGGACGATCTTGTCCTGCTCGTCCAGGGAGCGATTCTCCATACCGAAGCCGATCTGAAGTGGATAGACGTCTGCGCCGACGAGTCCAGGCGCGCCGCACACAGCATAGGAGGGACCCACCAATGACCCAGGTCATCGAGCTGACGCAGGTCAGCAAAGTGTATAACGGCGGTGCCGCCCAGACGGCGCTCGATGGGATCAGCATGTCGGTCGCGTCCGGCGAGTTCGTCGCCGTGATGGGGCCGTCCGGCAGCGGCAAATCAACGCTCCTCAACATGGTGGCGGGGCTCGACCGGCCCACCAGCGGCAGGGTGTGTGTCGGTGGCCGGGATCTGACCGGCCTGAGCGAGGGGGAGCTGGCGAAATTCCGGCGCACGCACGTCGGCATCGTCTTTCAGTTCTTCCACCTGCTCAACGACCTGACCGTCCTCGACAACGTGCTGGTGGCGGCCGAGCTGGCCGGCATCAAACGGTCCGCCGCCCGGCAGCAGGCGACAGCCCTCCTCGCGCGACTCGAGATTGCCGACAAAGCGGACGTCTATCCCGCCGAGCTCTCCGGTGGTCAACGGCAGCGCGTCGCCATCGCCCGCGCCCTCGTCAACCGTCCGCCGCTGCTCCTGGCCGACGAGCCGACCGGCGCGCTGGACAGCCGGAGCGGCGATCAGATCATGGAGTTGATCGCCGCCATCAATGCCTCCGGTCAGACGGTCGTCCTGGTCACCCACGACGCCAAACTGGCCGCTCGCCACGCGCAGCGTGTCATCAGCATGAGCGACGGCCGCATCGTCGACGACGCCGTGCTGGAACCGGCGGCCGGTACTCGGTCCTTGTTGACGTTTCAACGGGAGGAGGCACGGCGATGACCGCGGTCTGGCGCAAGACACTCGCCTCCCTGCGACGCCGCCGCCTGCAGGCGGTCATTATCGGGCTCGTCGTCCTGCTGGCCGCGGGCACGGCCACCCTGGCCCTCACCCTCCTCTTCGGCTCGACCAACGCCTACGATCAAGCATTCGCCCAGCAGCGCGGCGCTCACGTCCTGCAGGAGTTCACCGGCGGCGCTACCACGGTTCAACTGGCGCATACGGCTCGGGCGCCGGGCGTCACCGCTGCTGCCGGCCCCTGGCGGACCGACAACATCACCGTCGAGCCGGCCCGTGTCCCGCCGGATGAGCGGCAAATGGTCGCCGACTTCGGGCCGCCCAAGCTGGGTCTGGAAGTCGTGGGGCGCGCTTCCCCCGCCGGGCCGGCCGACGATCTACGCCTGGTCGCCGGCCACTGGCTGCGCTCGGGTAACCAGATCGTGCTGACACGCTCCTTCGCGCTGGCGCAGAGCCTCGCCGTCGGCGAGACACTCAACGCCGTCGTCGGCAGCCGGCGCGTCCCGCTCATCATTGCCGGCGAGGTGATCGACGTCGACGAGATGGATGCCGCCAACCAGAGCCCGCAGCATGCCTGGGTCTTGCCGGCCACCCTGCCGCGCCTGATCGGCCCCGGCGATCAGCCTGGCTACGAGATGGCGTACCGGTTCCGGCACGCCGCGACCAACGCCGCGCTCCGCGCTGACCTCGTGCCGATCAAGGCGCTCCTGCCGGCCGGTGCGCTCGGCTTCACGCGTTCCTATATAGATGTCCGCAACAACTACAACATCACCTCGGCGCTCGTCCTGACCTTCCTGCTGGCCTTCAGCGTCTTCGCCCTCGGAGCGGCCGCCCTCATCGTCGCCAACATCGTCACCGGCGCGGTGCTGGCCGGCTTCCGTGACATCGGCATCATGAAGGCGATCGGCTTCACGCCCGGGCAGGTCGTGCAGATGCTCGTCCTGCAGATGCTGGTACCGGCGCTCATCGCCTGCGTTGTCGGCATCCCGCTCGGCCTCCTCCTCAGCCGCCCCCTGGTGACGCAGAGCGCCGATGCGCTCGGTCTGCCGCCGCCGGCCGCCCTCTCGCTGCCCGCCGTGCTTCTGGTCATTGCCGGTGTGGTGACCGTGGTCGCCGTCTCGGCGGCGCTCCCCGCCTGGCGCGCCGGCCGGCTGAGCCCGGTCCGGGCCATCGTCTCCGGCACGGCACCGCAGGGACGTAAAGCGGTGGGTCTGGCCCGGGCCCTCGACCGGCTGCACCTGCCGCCGACCGTTCGCCTCGGTGCCGGTCAGGCCTTCGCCCGGCCGCTGCGGGCCGGCTTTACCGCCGTCGCCGTCCTGGTCGGCGTGGCGACCGTCACCTTCGCCGTCGGTTTGCGCACCACCCTGATGCACGGACTGAACGATCCCGCCTTCAACGGCGGAGACTACCAGATCGAGGTCAGTCGCCTCATGCAGTACCCGGATGCGCGTCTCATGCACACGCTGCGCGCCCAGCCACAGACTCAGGCGATCGTGGCGCGTGACTGGGCAAGCGTCCAGGTCAACGGCATCTCGCAGCCGGTGCAGTCCGTCTTCACACGTGGTGACGCCACCAAACTCGGGCTACGCGCCTTGCAGGGCCGGTGGTATGCCGCGCCCGGCGAAGCGGTGGCTCCGGAAGCCTTTATGAAAGAGGCGCACCTGCGCGTCGGCGACTACTTCACCGGCTCAATCAATGGCCGCCGCCTGCGCTTCCATCTGGTCGGCATGATGTTCGATACCGCCGAGTTCGGGCGCATCCTCTACATGGACTTCTCCACGCTGCACCGTGCCATGCCCGGCGAGGTGCCCGCGGATTACCTCGTCCGCCTGCGCCCGCGAAGCGATCCCACCGCCTACGCCATCCGCGTCAACCGCACCTCGCGTGCCGACCTCACCGTCAACATTCAGAACAACACCGCCTCCAGCGTGATTGCCACGGTGAATGACGTGGTCCTGGTCCTCGCCCTGGTGCTGGCCGTCATCGCTGCGGCCGCCGTCTTCAATACCGTCCTGCTCAACACGCGCGAGCGCGTGCGAGATACGGCCGTGCTCAAGGCGGTCGGCATGGCGCCCCGGCAGGCCATCCTGATGGTCGCCACCTCCGCCGCCATTCTCGGCCTCATCGGCGGCATCCTCGGGATTCCCGCCGGCGTCGTGCTCCACGGCGTCATCTTGCAGCTCATGGCCAACCTCGTCGGAAACACCATCTCTCCCTTGCAGTACCAGGCTTTCAGCGCCCCACTGCTGCTCGGCCTGGTGATCGCGGGCATGCTCGTCGCCGTCCTCGGCGCGCTCCTCCCGGCGCGCTGGGCCGCCTATACCGGCGTCGCGGAGGTGCTGCACGCCGAGTGAGCGCCGGTGACGTCCCACGGGTCGGTGACCCGTGGGACGTCGCGTCTTCCAGACGCGGACACAATTGGGCAATTGACATCACCGGGTGTCTTTCCTACCATCAGACACGTCGGATATCGGCCGTGGCCTCTCTCGGGTCACACCCACCCCGAGCAAGGTGCCCCAAAAAACGCAGGAATGTAGTGGTAGAGCCCCGCTCTGCCCCGGCCCCGCCGGCTCGCCATGCGGGGAGACATCTATTCATCTCCCCATTTCACGAAAGAAACGGAGACCCCATGTTGGAAGCACCAGACACCACCGTGACGAGCGCCCGCCCCGTGGTGGCGGCGGAGCATCTCACCCGCCTCTACGGCGAGGGCCAGGCGCAGGTCGCCGCCCTCCGCGACGTCGAGGTGGCCTTCCAGCCCGGGACCTTCTCCGCCGTCATGGGACCCTCCGGCTCCGGCAAGTCAACCCTCATGCATCTGCTGGCCGGACTCGATCGTCCCACCTCCGGCACCGTCACCATCGACGGCGTCGAGCTGAACGGTCTGAACGACAAGAAGCTCACCCTGCTGCGCCGCCAGAAGGTCGGCTTTGTTTTCCAGTTCTTCAACCTTCTGCCCATGCTGACCGCGGAGGAGAACATCACGCTCCCGCTGCGGATCGCCGGTGAGCGGGTCGACGAGGCGTCGCTACGGCAACTCCTGGAGGCGGTCGGTCTGGCCGATCGGAAGGAGCACCGTCCGGCTGAGCTCTCCGGCGGTCAACAGCAGCGCGTCGCCATCGCCCGGGCGCTCATCACCCGGCCCGCGGTGATCTTTGCCGACGAGCCGACCGGCAACCTGGACTCCCAATCGAGCCGGGAAGTGCTTGACATGCTGCGCCGGGCGGTCGACGACCTCGGACAGACCATCGTCATGGTGACGCACGATGCCCAGGCGGCCGCTGTGGCCGACCGGATCGTTTTCCTGGAAGACGGCCGGATCGTGCGCGATGAGGGCCATCTCACGGCCGACCAGATTCTGGACGTGATGAAGGTTCTGCGATGAGCGGCGTCACCCTGCGAGGGCTCTTCAGCCGCAAGCTCCGCACGATCCTGACCATGATCGCCATCGTGCTCGGGGTGTCGATGATCTCCGGGACTTACATGCTCACCGACACCATCAACACCGCCTTCAATCAAATCTTTCAGACGGCCGATCGCAATATTGACGCGGTCGTCGTCCCTACCTCGCCGATCGGCGGGTTCTCCGGCGGCCCGACACCACCGCTGCCGGCCTCGGTCCTCGCGCTGGTGCGGCATACACCGGGCGTCGCCTTCGCCGAAGGGGATGTCGGTGCTGAGGCCTCGATCTATGACCTGAACGGCAACGCGATCGGGGCCGTCGGCGGCGCGCCAACCCTGCTGTTCAGCGTCGCCGCGCCACGCTTCCGCTCGACCACGCTCGTCAGCGGACACTGGCCGGTCGGCAACCAGCTGGTGATCGACAAGACGATGTTTGCCAAGCACCACCTCCATCTCGGCCAGGTCGTCAAGGTCATCGCTGCCGGACCGGCGACGCGCATGACGATCGTCGGGACCACGCGCTTCGGCTCGACCGGCAACCTCGGCGGAGCGGCCACCATCGACCTGCCGCTCGCCGTGGCGCAGCGTGTCACCGCCGAGACCGGGAAGTTCAATCAAATCTCGGTCGCGGCGGTCTCCGGCGTGACGCCGGCCGACATCGTCCAGCGCATCCGGGCAGAGATTCCCCACAGCCTGCGGGGACGGGTCAAGGTGGAGACGGGAACTCAAAGCGCGCAGGATGCCTCAAGCGCCATCAGTAACGGGCTGCAGTTCCTGACAATCGCACTCCTCGTCTTCGGCGGTATTGCCGTCTTCGTCGGCGCCTTCATCATCTTCAATACCTTCTCGATCACGATCGCCCAGCGCGTGCGTGAGATCGGTCTGCTGCGCACACTCGGCGCGACCCGGGCGCAGATTCTGCGCTCCGTCCTGCTGGAAGCCTTCCTCATCGGACTGGTGTCCTCGCTCCTCGGACTACTGGCCGGGATCGGTCTCGCCCAGCTGATCCACGCCGTGTTCAAAGCGTTCGGCGCCGACCTGCCCAGCGCCGGGCTGGTGCTGGAGGTTCGCACCGTCATCGTGGCCATTCTGGTCGGGGTCCTCGTGACCATGGCGGCGGGCTTTGTACCCGCGCTGCGCGCCACGCGTGTTCCCCCGATCGCCGCCCTGCGCGAAGGCGCTCAACTGCCGCGGTCTCGCTTCGCGCGATTCACGCCCTGGATCGCCGGCATTGTCGGCGCGCTCGGCGTCCTGGTCCTGATCGCCGGCGTCTTCGCCTCGATTTCCAGCGTCGGCACGCGCCTGTCGATCATTGGAGCCGGCGCCGTGCTGCTCTTCCTGGGCGTGGCCATGGTCACCCCCAAGCTGGTCCGTCCCTTGGCGGCGGCTCTCGGCTGGCCGATCGAGCGGATGACACGCATCACCGGCATGCTGGCGCGCGACAACGCCTCCCGCAATCCAACGCGCACCGCGGTGACGGCGGCCGCCCTCATGATCGGCCTGGCCCTGGTCTCCTTTGTCACCATCTTTGCCGCCGAGCTCCGCGCCAGCGCCGATGCGGCCGTCAACCGCGAGATCGCCGGGATCTACTCGATCTACAACGACCAGGGGCAGCCGATTCCCCGGGCCGTCGCCCCGGCGGTGGCCCGTATCCCGGGTGTCGGCGCCGTCTCCGCTCTCGACGGGGATGCGGCGCGTGTCAACGGCAGCGTGTCGAACATCTACGGCATTCAGCCGTCGACGATCCTGGCAATTTACCGATTCCAGTGGAAGCAGGGCAGCGACGCAGCCGTGACCGGCATGGGCCCTCTCGATGCCCTGGTCTCCGACACCTTCGCCTCGGGGCACAAGGTCGGCGTCGGCTCCTCGCTGCGCGTGACGACCGCGACCGATAGACATCTGACGGTCCACGTCGTGGGCATCTACAAGTCCTCCCAATTCCTGACCGACGTCACGCTGCGCTACGACACCGTCCGATCCGACTGGTCACAGGGACAGGACGAGATTGTGTCGGCCAATCCCCGACCGGGAGCAAACCAGAAGGCGGTGCAGCGCCGCATCACGGCGCTTCTCAAGAGTGAGTTCCCGATCGCAGCTGTGCACTCCCAACAACAGATCAAGCAAAACGCCGAGAAGAGCGTCAATCAGCTCCTCACCCTGATCTACGTGCTGCTGGCGATGAGCGTCCTGGTGTCCCTGTTCGGCATCATCAACACGCTCGTGCTCTCCATCTACGAGCGCACCCGTGAGATCGGGATGCTGCGCGCCATCGGGACAACACGCGGTCAGGTGCGCTGGATCGTGCGCTGGGAGAGCGTCATCACGGCCGTCATCGGCGCCATTCTGGGGCTGGCCGTCGGCATCCTGCTGGCAGCCGTCGTGACGCAGGGTCTGTCGAGCCAGGGCATCGTCTTCACGCTCCCCATCGGCTCACTGCTCATCTGGGTCGTGTTCGCCATGCTCTTTGGCATCGTCGCCGCGGCCTGGCCCGCTCGCCGTGCCGCCCGCCTCGACATCCTGCAAGCGATTGCCTACGAGTAGAGATTCAGGGAAATCGTCGGCCGCCCCCCTAATAATCGGCACCTACCACTACCTACCGCCGTCGCCGTGGCGGCCCCGTAGTGGCGGCCCCGAGTGGCCGCCAGCCCTGACCCCCTTGTCAGGCCGGCGGGCCGGACGCCCAGGACCAGCCGGCCCCCGGACCGGCCACCACCGCGCCGAACCGGCATCGCCGCCCCGGCGACAACTCCTCGGGAAACGTCCATGAAAAAGGGGCGGTGCCAGGCACCGCCCCCGTCGCATCATGACGCAAACTATCCGATCCCGAACACTCCGCGCTCATTCACGCCGACATTGAGAGGGCCACCCGGCTGCGCCGAGCAGGACATCGTGCCGTAGGTGGTACCACCCGAGCCGTAAATCGGACCGGTGATGGTGGCCTTCAGCGACCCGGACAGCATGGTCTCCGTCACATTGTTGGCCGTATCCGCGCCGGTGACATGAACCGAGCCGTATCCCTCGGCCTGCAGGACAGGACCGGGTACTCCCGAAGCAGCCAGCAGGCCGAAGGCCGAGGTGCTCGTCGGCGTCCCGGGTGCAATACCGATCCCGCTGGTCGAGCTGCCGACGATGTAGGAGGACGGGCCCGGATAGTTCGCATCGACACCGAAGCCCACGGCCTCCTGGGAGACACCGGCAGTGCTCTCGTGCTCGCAGAGAGCGACCACCTCATCCGGCTTGCCGGCGACGGCCGTCGAAAACTGAACCGCCACGATGTAGGACAAGTTGTACCCGAGGCCCGTGCTGAAGCACGACGTCGTTCCATCGTCACAATGCTCGCTCTCCGCGAGGATCAGGTAGTCGGGTGCCCCGGTCGCCGGGATGAGTGATTGGACCGACTGCAGCGCGGTCTGAAACTGCGGCAGACCGGCGGCGTGCGCCGGAGTGCCGTAACCGACCCACACCAGGCCGCCGGCCACCACGACGGTCGCCAGAGATAGTCGAAGCTTCATGCGTAGATTCCCCCCAAACTCCGCTTCAGAGCGGATCACAAGAACTGACGCCCCGTGATCGGGGCGGTTCTCACATCCTAGACGCGAACCAAACGATCGTCCAGAGTCCTTCGGCCCCACATAACGGGGACTGTCCGTGGGCACGGCTTTTGCCGGGCCGCGAGCGAGGAGGCACGCCCATGGTCCACAACACCCTCATCCCGATGTTCGTTCCCAGCATTCCGATCCTGCAGCTGATTCTGCGTCCCATCCTGCTCTATCTCTTTCTCCTCGTCGTGCTACGCCTGGCCGGCAAGCGCGAGCTGGCTCAGGCCGACACCTTCGACTTCGTGGTCTTTCTCACCCTGGCCAACCTCGTCCAGAATGCGGGCATCGGACCCGATACCTCACTGGTCGGCGGGTGGATCGCCGCCGGCGTGTTGATCGTCATCAACTACGTCATCGTGCGCTTTCTCTTTCACCGCCCCCGCATCCGCACCCTCCTGCAAGGCACGCCCACCATCCTGATCGACAACGGTCAGGTCTGCGAGGACAACCTGAGCAGGGAGCTGATCACGATGGATGACCTCCTGGGGATTGTTCACGCGCAGGGCGTCCCGGAGATCGCGCAGGTGGAGCGGGCGGTCCTCGAGCCGGGCGGGTCGATTGCCGTCTTCGAGAAGCATCCCCGGGAGATGGAGGTCCTGCGCCAGGAGCTCCAGGAGATCGGGCAGAAGGTCAACGAGCTGCTGACACGCGTCGAGCCACGCTCGGCCACCATGGAATAATCGGGCAGGAGGGTGCCGTGAACGAGGGAGAGAGGGGATTCCTGCGCGCGAACCACCGAGCGATCCTGGCGACCAAACGTGCTGATGGGGGCGTCCAGATGTCGCCGGTCCTGGCCGTCCTCGACGGTGACGAACTGCTGATCAGCACGCAGGAGGCGACTGCCAAGTACCGCAATCTGTCTCGTCACCCGTATGCCTGGGTCTGTGTCATCAACGAGCGCTTCTTTGGTCAGTGGCTGGACGTCAGCGGCCCGGTCGAGATCGTTCGCGGCGAGGAGGCGATCGAGCCTCTCGTCCACTACTACCGGCTGGCCTCCGGCGAGCATTCCAACTGGGATGAGTACCGGCAGGCCATGCGTACCGACCGGCGCGTGCTGGTCAAGGTCCGCGTCGAGCGCACGGTCGGACCGGTGTGATGGAGATCGGCATCGGCCTCCCGTCGACCGTCCCGGATACTCCCGGTTCCGAGCTGCCGATCTGGGCGCGCGAAGCGGAAGAGGCCGACTTCAAGAGCCTTGGCATCATCGATCGTCTCGTCTACCCTAACCCCGATCCGCTCATCACGCTGGCAGCGGCGGCCGCCGTCACTCGTCACATCCGCCTCACCACCAGCATCCTCGTCGCTCCTCTCCGGCTCACCGCCGATCTTGCCAAACAGGCGGCGTCCATTGCCGATATCTCCGGCGGCCGCCTTGTGCTCGGCCTGGGGGTGGGCGCGCGCGAGGACGACTATACGGCTGTCGAGCGGCCGTTCCACCGCCGTGGTCGCCTGATGGATGCGCAGATGCAGGAGATGCGGCGTCTCTGGCAGGGAGGTGAGATCAACGGGGTAGGACCGATTGGTCCAACGCCACCCGGTGGTCATATCCCGCTTCTCGTCGGCGGCTACAGCGATGCCATGGTGCGCCGCGCCGTCAACTGGGGGGACGGCTACATTTTCGGCAGCGGCGGCCTGACCGCCGGTTTGCCGGCCTTCCGAAAGGTGGCGGAAGCCTGGCGGGATGCGGGACGCGATGGGCGCCCCCGCTTCGTCGGCTGCACCTATTTCGCTATCGGAGAGCAAGCCGCTCAGCAGACGGCGAACGCTCTGCGGTCGTATTACGGCCCACGCGCCGAGGGCCTGATCGCCAACTCACCCCTGACCGCCGAAGCCGTCCGCCAGACGGTCGCCGACTTCGCCGCCGCCGGTGTCGACGAGATGATCCTCTGGCCCGGCAGCAACGACCGTCATCAGATAACGCTGCTGGCGGATCTGGTGTTGTAGGCGGCCGGGTGCCGTCCACCCTGCCGGCACCCCATCGACGGTCGACCATGCCCGCCTTCACCCTTCCTCTCTCCTCCCCCCTCGATCTCTCTGCCTCTCTCCTCCCCCTTGGCGCCGCCGGCGACGATCTCCTCGAGCGCTGGGACGGAAACCGGCTCCTCCGCACCGTTCCCGTCAAGGGCCGGCTCGTCGCCTATCGTGCGGTCCCGCAGGGAACGCCGGAGCAGCCGGCCCTCCAGATACAGACTGAGGAGGACGTGCCCGGCCTGGATGCGGCCATCCGCGGCCATTTCGTCCCGACGCCCGGCGGCTGGCAGGAGCTACTGCAGCGCGATCCCGTCCTCGCCACCCTCGACCGGTGTCTACCCGGAGTCCGCCCCCTCCGCCAGCAGAACCTCTTCGCCGCGTTGGTGCGGGCCGTCAGCGCCCAGCAGGTCAACCTGCGCTGGGCGGCGACGACGCGAGCGCGGCTCGCCGACGCCTTTGGCGACCGCCACGAGGTGGCCGGCGAAAGCGTCTATAGCCTCAGCCCGGCCCACATCGCTGCTCTCGATCCGGCCGACATCCGCGCCCTCCAGTTCACGACGCGCAAGGCCGAGTTCATTGTCGGCATTGCCGAAGAGATCGCCGCGGGACGACTGACTAGGGCGATGCTGACGGCATTGCCGGACGAGGCAGTGATTGCGCGTCTCACCGCACTGCGCGGCATCGGCCGCTGGACGGCGGAATGGGTCCTGGCTCGCGTCCTGGGGCGACCCGTCGTGGTCGCGGGCGATCTGGGTGTGCGCAAGGTGGTGGCGCGTGCCTATCTCGGCCGCGAGGTCGCCTCGGAGGCGGAGGTGCGGCAAGCGACGGCGCACTGGGGAGAAGGCGCCCTCCTGGCGCAGACCCTGCTGCTGCATGATGCCTACGGGACGATGTGACGGGAGAAACTCGCCAGGGACCTCGCCCTACACCGCCTCCAACAACCTCTCCAGCCGGTCCACCAGCCCATTCAGCACATCGAACGCGTCCTGCACCGGCTGGGGCGACATCATATCCACCCCGGCGCGCCGTAGCGTCTCCAGTGGATACTCCGAGCCGCCGGACTTGAGAAAGCCCAAGTACTTCTCGGCGGCGTTGGGGCGGATCTCCAGGACTCCCCTGGCCAGGGCGTGGGCGGCCGAGATACCGGTGGCGTACTGGAAGACGTAGAAGTTCATGTACAGATGGCCCGAGAACTGGGCCCAGGTGATGCCGATTCGGTCGCGATCGAACACCACCTCGTCCCCGTACCCTTCTTTAAAGATGTCGGCCATCAGCCCGATCATCCCGTCTGCCGTGAGTCCCTTACCCCGCTCCACCTGCTCGTGCACCGCCAGCTCGAAGCGGGCCAGTGCCGGCATGATGAAGAAGTACCGGTGGAAGTTGGACATTGCCTCCTCGATGAGGGCGATCTGGAACACGGGATCGGGGTTGCGTCCCATGAGATAGGCCCGCACCAACGCCTGGTTGAAGGTCGAGGCGACCTCCGCCAGGAAGAGGCCGTAGCGCGTGTAGATGAACGGCTGGGTGTGCGTGCTGTAGTACGAGTGCATCGAGTGACCCAGCTCGTGGGCCAGGGTGGAGAGGCCGTACAGGTCACCGCTGTAGCTCATCAGGATGAAGGGGTGCGTGCCCTGCGTTCCGGAGGAGTAGGCGCCGCTGCGCTTGCCCTGGTTGGGCATAATGTCCACCCACCGCTCCTCCAGCACGCCCCGCCTGAGGATGTCGGCGTACTCGTCACCCAGCGGACGCATCCCCTCGCTGATCCACTCCGCCGCCTGCTCCACGCTGACCGACGGCGGCTCCGGACTGAGCGGCGCCTTGATGTCGTACACGTAGAGCTCGTCGTAGCCCAGCGCGCGCCGCCGCAGATTCCAGTAGCGGTGCCAGATGGGCAGGTTACGCCGGTAGGTGGCGATCAGGTTGTGGAAGACCTCCACCGGGATATGATTCGGCCCAAGCGCCGCCTCCAGGGAGGACGGATACTTCCGGGCACGGGCGTTGAAGACGTCCTGCTTGATGCCGGCGGCCAGCGCATTGGCCATGGTGTGCTTGAAGGCGAGGTGCGCATCGGCATAACTCTCCCAGGCCGTGCGGCGGACCTCCCGGTCGCTGTCGGAGAGCAGGGCGTTGACATTCCCCTGCGAGATGGGGATCGTGTCCCCCGTCTCGGTGCAGGCGACGCCCAGCGGGAGATCGGTGTCGGTGAGGGTGCGGTGCGTGCCGGAGGCGGCGCTGAACGGATCACGGACGAGCCCGAGGATCTGCTCCACCTCAGCGGAGCGGATATGGGATCGGCGGCTCTCCAGAATGTCGAAGTAATGCGCGTACATCTGGAGTCGCGGGTCCTCTCGCATCCACCGCTGCAGCGTGTCGCCGATGGCCAGGATTTCCGGCTCGGCGAAGGACGCGGCCGCCGTTGCCCGCGCCATCAGCCCCTGCGCCTGCTCCTGCCGCGCCTTGGCCGCCTCGTCCAGGGTATTGACGTTGTACTCGGAATTGGCATAGAGAAAGACCTGCCCGAGGCGGCGAAACACATCCTGGTGCAGCTCCAGCCATGCGGCCAGCACATCCGGTCCCTCGCCGAGCCTCCCCGCAAAGCTCTCCAGATGCGGCAGCTCTCCTTCGATCTGCCGCACGGCCTCCTCCCAGTCCGCCGTGGTGGGAAAGATGCTGCTCGTGTCCCAGGTGTACTGAGTGGGAATCTCGCTGCGAGGCGGGACGGCAACGGCCATGATGGTCTCCTTGGGGTTATGAGGTAGGCGAACCCGGCATGGTGACACTGCCGAGCACGCCCCTATCATCCATCATCACCGCGCCAAGCCGGGTTCGCACCGGTCCGGCGTAGGGGAGTGCCCCTGGTCCGTGTCCGCCTACCGGCCGACTCCCCTGGCGGAACCAACGCCGTGTCCTCCGACGGGACGAAAGAAGCTGCATGTAACTCATGTCCAGTGGGCACGCAACTTGCGCAGATACAGGCGGGCCGGTTGGCCACATCGCGAGACGCCACAAGGAGACGGACATGAACGGGAAAGATCAGCTGCTCAACTGGTTGAACGATGCCTATGCGATGGAGACCTCCATCACCAAGACGCTGGAGAGCCAGGCAGGGCAGGCCAAGGACAATCCCACGATGCGGCAGGCCATCGAGACCCATCTACAGCAGACCAAGCAGCACGCCGATCTGGTGAAGTCGACCATCGAAAGTCTCGGCGGGGACACCTCGGCGTTGAAGACGGGCATGGCCAATGTGATGGGCTGGATGCAGGGCCTCTCCACCAGCCCGGCGGGTGACACCTTGGTCAAGGACTCGATCGCCGACTTCGCGACCGAGCACTTCGAGATCGCCTCCTATCGGTCGATCATTGCGGCCGCCGAGGAGCTCGGACTGACCCAGGTCGTGCAGATGGCCAATCAGATCATCCCGCAGGAAGAGCGGATGGCCAACTTCCTCCGCGAGCATCTGGCGACGGTGACGCAGGAAGCGCTTGCCAAGCTCACCGCCGGCGCCACCAGCTAGCAGCGACAACCATTCGGAGCCTCGCCGCGACGTCGCGGCGAGGCCCTTTCTTTTCCCCAGATGCGGGTGACGCCGCTTTTGAGGCGGCAGGGGAGCGCAGGCTAAGCTAGCGACATGCATCACATCGTCTCGCCGGCTGCACGTTGGTTGCTGTCAAAGGAGGTAGACGGTGTGGGGGTTCGTTCCACAGCAAGGACCGGCCATCCGCGTCAGGGATGATCCCGCCTGCTGGCTCGTAACGGCCAACGGAACGGCCCTGAACGACCGCCCCGGCGGCGTCTGGGACACGGTCACCAAGCTGCTCCATCAGCAATAGCCCGGTAAGCCCCTCCCGGCTGACTCTCATTGCCGACCTCGAAGCGTTCTTTGCGGTGAATACGGAGATGTGCTCCCGGATGCCTCGCTGTTGGCCATTGCCCCGGGCAGTGAAATCGCTGCTGCTATCCTCACCGTCGAGCGCGCCCCCTGGGACGATCTTCCTGAGTGTCCTTTCATCTATGAAGATCTCCGCTTCCGCGAGTGGAGGCCGGACAGCTCCACCACCTCATAATGCTTATTCATCGCACCCGGCCGCTGGAAACGGAGTGACGGCCACGCGGGACCGTCACGGCGGAAAAACTGGTAGGCCTCGCGAGGCGACTCAGTGACAAGCTAGCGAACCACCGTTGCGCCCGACACCGACAGCCGTCCGTGCAGAGCATCGTAGACCGCCTGCGGCACCATCAGCGTCCCGACCACCGTCAGGTGCTCGATGGTCCCGGCCGCCAATTCCGGGGACACATCGTCAGGAATGCGCGCCAGACCCACCACCGTCTCGCGGAGGGTCTGCCCCTCGGCGCGGGCCCGCTCCAGCCGCTCCCGATCAAACACGCTGTCGCCGACAGCCACCCCCGCCAGTCCCCGCTGCAGGACGAACGCAGCGATAATGGCCGTCAACACGCCGAGTATCATTCGTCGCATACGCTGATCCTCCCACCGTCATACCGATCGAGGATTATACGTCCATGGACCTCCGGATCTCTCTGGTCCACGGCTCCGAGGCCGAGATCATGACACGCGCGCAACTGCAGCGCCTCCGGCAACGCTACGGCGTGCTGCCTTTCGAGTTCACCGATGAGGCCGTCATCGACGAGACGGCCATCCCGCACAGCCACCCGGTTCTAACCCTCCACACGCGCCACCGCGACGACGACCTCCTGCTGCTGTCCACCTATCTCCACGAGCAGCTGCACTGGTTCCTGACGCAGCAGCCCGACGACCGGCTCGAGCCGGTGCTGGCCGCCCTGACCGCCCGCTACCCCAACCCACCAATTGGATTCCCGGCCGGCTCGGACAGTTCCCTCGGCGATTACTTCCACTACCTGATCTGCCGGCTGGAATATCTGTGCCTGCGGCACCTCGCCGGCGAGGACGCGGCCGAGCGCGCTATCGCCTTCTGGCAACTGGATCACTATACGGAGATCTACCGCACCGTCATGGAGGATGGAGAGTTCCTCGACGCTCTGCTGCGGGAACATGACCTGATGCTCCCGACATCCGATACGGCGAGCCGGGAAGGCGAGTGACAATCGGTGCGGGTGGGGCGTTAAGGCGAAAGAACACCGGGAGGAGGGATCACGCGGGCCGATATCCCGAACACGTCCATAGAGCCGAGAGATGCCGAGTCTCACGAATGCCATACTGCCCGTAGCCATGACGGTCGCACTCGCCGTATCCCTTGGAGCCTGTTCCACGCGTCCGGCAGGGACGGGACTCGACCTGGCGATGGCGCCGAAGGGCACTGTCGTGGGTGGGATCGAGCCGTGTGAGGGGCCGCCCATCCGGCACGGGCCCCGCTATGCCGCCGGAACCGTCACCGTCCTGGCCGGACGTGCGAGCTGGATACACAGGCGCCACCAGGGCCGGCGCTGGACCTTTCCACACCGTGTCGTCGCCACGACGCGCGTCCGCCGGAACCAGACGTACCGCTTCATCCTGCCTCCGGGCCACTACGTGTTGCAGGGACGCTATTCGCCCCCCGGCAACATCGAGCCGTTCACCCAGGTCACCGTGAAAGCGGGGCACACTGTGCACGCCAACATCCCGGACATCTGTAGGTAGCGCCGCATATGCTGGGACCCGTCCTGCGCGGATCGTTGATCAGCCTGGAGCCGGCGCGCCCCGAGGATATCCCGCTGCGCCGGCGCTGGTTCGCCGATCGGGAGGTGACGCGCCTCTTCACCACGCCCGATGTCCCCTCCCTCGCCCAGGAAGAGGAATCGTTTGAGCGTGCGGCGCGGGACGAGTCCACGGTGCTGTGGCGGGTCGCCCTGGAGGGCGCCGCCATCGGCCAGGCCTTCCTCTTCAACATCAACTGGATCGATCGGCAGACCTTGTCCGGTCTGTGGATCGGGGAACGCGACCAGTGGGGAAAGGGCTACGGCAGCGAGGCCGTTCGTCTGCGCACCGCGTTTGTCTTCGAGGAGCTGGGGCTCGACCGCATCGAGACCTCCTCGATGGACGTGAACATCGGGATGCACCGGGCGCTGGAACGCTCCGGCTTCCGCTGCATCGGCACCCGCCGGAACCGGTTCCGTCAGGATAACCGCCGGCACGACGAGTACATCTTTGAGCTGCTGCGCGGCGAGTGGCTGGAACGGCAGTGACGCTAGAGCGACAATCTCTCGGGGAAAGCAGCGGCCACCGCCGCATCGAGACATATCCCATGGCCAACGAGACCGGCCGGACGGTCGAGAGCTACTACGATCTGGCGGCAGAGCGCGAGCTAAGCCGCCTAGCCGTGCATCGCATGGAGCACGCGATCACCACGCGTGCCCTCCGGCAATACCTGCCCGCGCCGCCGGCCGTGATCGCCGACATCGGCGGGGGACCGGGCCGCTACGCCGTGGAGTTGGCCGAGGCCGGCTACAACGTGACGCTGGTCGATCTCTCGCGCCGACTGCTGCATCTGGCCCGGCAGTTTGCCGACAGCAAGGATGTGGCCCTCGACGCCTATATCCATGGCAACGCCCTGGACCTCTCCGCCCTGCCCGGCGACACCTTCGACGCCGTCCTGCTGCTCGGACCGCTCTACCACCTCCTGCTGGAGGAGGAGCGGCGCCGCGCGCTGGGCGAAGCCTGCCGTCTACTGCACGACGGGGGCATCCTCTTTGCCGCCTTCATCACGCGCTACGCCCCCGTCCGCAACATGGCGCAGCGCGAGCCGGATGCCATCGTGCGCGACCGTGCCCTGCTCGAACACGCCCTCGTCACCGGACAGCACCACAGCGCCGCCAATGACCGCTTCACCGACGCCTACTTCGCACATCCCGCCGAGATCGTCCCGCTGCTGGACTCCTGCGGCTTCACCTTCCTCGATCTCATCGCCTGCGAGGGAGTCGTCAGCAGGATCGACCAGGGGATCAATGAGCTGCAAGGAGAAGGGTGGGATGCCTGGGTCGACGTGAACTACCGCCTCGCCCACGATCCCTCCGTCCACGGCGCCGCCGAGCACCTTCTCTATGCAGGAAAGAAGACAGAGCCGGCGTTGTAAATACGAAGGTTGTGGCAGCAGGAGAACGCAGGGACAGTGAGCGCTGCGCTCCATCGGCAGGGCGGCGCTCATCGCCACGTCTGGTGGGGCACACGATACTCGGCGATCGCCCGAACCCATGGAGCGGAGGTTGTCTCTCCCTACGGCATAACGAGAGCCAAACAGCAGGATGATCAAGGCGCGACAATAATCAGGAGGACATACTCATGGCCATCCTCTCCAACCGCGCCCACATCTTCGCCCCACCTGACGCCAAACAACCCCTCGCTGACCTCTTCACCAACGCCCTCGACTGTACCGTCGCGGAGGTTGCCGTCCCCGGCAAAGCGATCCCGTTTCTGCTGATCCAGTTCCGCAACGGCGCCGGCATGACGGTTGAGTTCGTGGACGACGCCCTGACACCGGAACTCGCCCGGCGAGGCGCCTATCTGGAACTGCTGGACGCCGATCCCGACGGCGTGCGCGAGCGAGTACTGGCGCACGGCGCAACCGTCGTGGATTACCCCGGCACGCCGTACTTCTACTTCCAGGCACCGGGCGGCCAGGTGTTCCGCATCGTCCCGGCGGACGACATCTAGATCACGGACTCGAGCGCGCGGCGTTCCCTGGGGATTCGGTGTCCACCCGGTCCTCCTCGCCGCCTGGATCTGTCTCGGCCTGGCCTTGCTGCGGCGCTCTGCCTCACACCGGATCATGCAGCCGGGCTAGCGTGCAGCCTCACCGCTATCCTGCTACCCTGGGAACCAGATCGGAGATAGCGGACATGTCCAAACTCAAGACGGGGAATCCACGGGTGCAATACCGCTGCTCGTTCTGTGGCAAGGGACAGGAGGGGGTCCATCGCCTCATTGCCGGGCCCGGCGGCGTCTACATCTGCAATGAGTGTGTTGATCTTTGCAACCAAATCTTCGCCGAGGAGTCGAAACCGCCCTCCGTCCATGAACCTCCTCAACAGGCGGCACGGGACGCGGCGGACGACTGGATCAGACGGCGCGCTTTCTCCACGGCGCAGCAGGTCGCCGGCTTCCTCTACGCGGGCGACGACTCCTCAGCGCTCGCCTCCACCGAGCGCCTGCTCCTCGATCTCCGCCATCTGCAGGGCCCGGCACCACCCGAGACGCCGGACGATCCGGGGACAGACTGAGCGCCGGACGCTCCGAAAAACACCTTCATCTCACCTGTTACTGATTCCACCCTTCGCGCGTTTCATGTGCAGAGGTGAGAGTCATGACCTCCGTCGCTCGCGTCGTCGCCATCGCGGCCGTTCTTGGGTGTGCGTTCGCCGGCAGCGTCGCACAGGGGGCGACGGCGCAGCTCACGATCCTCAGCATGACCGTCACCGATACCCAGCACGTCTGGGTCCTCGGCCTCTCCTGCCCGCCGAGTCCCAACCAGTCGTGCTCCAATCTCGTGGTGCGCGGCAGCCAGGACGGAGGCCTGAGTTGGCCAATTCAGGAGCACGTGCCGGCCGCGCCCAACTTCTTCGGCAAGGGCGTGAGTCACGCCTACGTGCGCAACCTGCAGTACGCCACACCGCAGGATGCCTACGCCTCCGGTCCCTCTCTGCTCACCAGCCATGACGGCGGCGAGACGTGGACATGGCAGCGGTCCATCTATTCGGTCGAGGCGCTCGCGCCGGTCGGCAACGAGGTCTGGGCCGTGTCCGATCTCTGCCCTCGGTCCGGCGCCTGTCCCGTCTACCTCTACCGTAGCCCGGCAAGCGGCGACGCCTGGCATCGCACCACCCTCCCCCTCCGCGCTCCCGCCGGTGCCAGCCAGATCGTGACCGCGGACAACGGACACGTCTGGATCCTGACCACGCAGGTGACAACGCGCGTGCCGTGGGGCCGGCCCACGCTGATCGAGTCGACCACGTCCGGCCGGAGATGGGTGCGCCGGCCCGATCCATGTCCGGTCGGCGAATCCAACATCGATCGCCTCGCCACCGACGACGGAGTCCACCTGTGGCTGGTGTGTGGGGGCCAACCGGCGGCCGGCGGCGAGCTGATGTCCCTCTACCGCTCGCCCGACGGTGGCCGGCACTGGCGCCTCGTCGCCAGCAATGAGTACATCCTCGCCAAGCACAAGAAGCTCCCCGCCGCCCGGTTCGTCTACGGCGGCTACGTCGACAGCCTGGCTGTGACCGGCCCGCAGACGGCCTGGTTCTCCCTCGATCGCGGCACCCTGTTCACCACCAGGGATGGCGGAAAAATCTGGCATCCCGCCACCCGCCAGAACGTCGATCCCGAGGACGCCACCGTCGGCCCCGTCCTGTTTGCCACTCCCTCCGACGGCTGGCTCGCCTCCTATCCCAACCTGATATTCCGCACGGTCAACGGCGGGAAAGCCTGGCAGCGCATCCCTGTCGGTTAATGCCTCCGGCCACTAGAGAAGCGTGATGTACCTCCCAACCGGGGTATCCCGCAGGGCATTGCCAAGCCGCTCGTCAGCGGTAATGAGCCGGCAGTCTTCGCTCACGGCCAGCGACAGATACAGTGCATCGTCCAAGGGCCGGTCGTAGGTACAGGCTATAGACAAGGCTCCAGAGAGGAGAAGGCGAGATGGGTACAGGGCGACTGGAAGATCGGAGATAAGCTCTCCGGCAATCGACTGGATCTCCTCTATCTACAACTCTCGTCGGCTCTTCCATAGAACGTTGGCAACCTCAGCCAGCAACAGATCGGGAGCGATCAGCCGTCGATCAGTCTCCAACAGAGCGGCGGCTCGGTCGCTCCCCGACTCCGGGATGTACCACTTCACGACAACGCCGGCATCCACAACCAGCGTCCCCTCATCGCTCACGGTCGGCGCGTATCAACGGAGTGCTGTCCGGGAAGGTCCCGTATTGGCCGGCCAATCGCTGGCGAATAATGCGAGCCCTGTCCGCAGCTGTCTGAGGACTGGTTTCCTCAGCCACCTCTTCCAGAATCTCCAGCATTTCCTGCTGGAGCGAGCGGTGATGATCTGCCGCGCGGCGCTTTAGCGCCGCCATCACACGCTCCGGGACATCACGTACCAGTAGATTGGGCATGACGACCTCCGTGCCAGCAAAACGATAGCAAGTTGCTCCTTTCAGTCCACCCTGGCCCATAACGATATCTTCCCTGACATTCGTGCCAGGTGGCATCATGACTTGACCGTCAGCATTGCGGTGCCCGCCTCTACGCACTGCGTGACCTGCATCCGGAGATCATCGTGGCCTATGCCATCCGCCAGATCAGCTTCTTCCTCCTCGCGCTCTGGGTCGTCATCACCCTCAGCTTCTTCCTGCGGCAGATGGTGGGGCTGCAGCCCTTCACGGCGCCGGAGTTCCTGCCCGGCCACAGCACCCACTCCGCACCGCTCCTCACCCTCTACCTCAACTACCTCGGTCACGTGCTCCGCCTGAACTTCGGGCAGTCACTCGCCACGCCCTTTGGGTCCGTCAATGCGCTGGTGGGACGCTCCCTGCCCTGGACGCTGGGTCTCGTCGGCATCGGCACCGTCCTCTCGCTTCTGTTGGGTACGGCGCTGGGCATCATCCTCGCCTGGCACCGTGGTTCGCTGCTCGATACCGTTCTCACACCGGCTGCCGTCTTCGCCAGCTCCATTCCCTATTACTTTGTCGCCATGATCCTCGTCTATGTCGCCGGCCTCAACCTCGGCTGGTTCCCGGTGGGCGATCCCTACAATCCCGATCTCACGCCCCAATGGAGCGACACATTCATCGCCGACGTTATCCGGCACGGCGTTCTGCCGCTGTTCGCCGTCGTCGTCGCCACCTTCGGGCTCTGGGTCATCCCCATGCGCAATGCGATGGTCGGCGTGCTGGATGACGACTTTATGGCGCTGGGCCGAGCCAAGGGCCTCCGGGCGCGGCGTCTCATGCTGGGCTACGCTGCTCGCAATGTCCTGCTGCCCATTGCCACCAACTTCGCCATCCAGTTCGGCTACATCCTGGGCGGCGCCGTCTTCGTCGAGGTCGTCTTCAACTATCCGGGCCTGGGATGGCTCCTGGTCCAGTCCGTCTACGACCACGATTACCCGACCGTCCAGGCGCTCGTCATCCTGGTCGCCGCCCTGGGTCTGCTGGCCCATCTCGCTGCGCGGCTGCTGTATCCCTGGCTCGACCCGCGAACACGCCGTGGCTAGCCCCGCGGCCGTCTGGGCGCCGGCCCGCTCCCTTCCCCGACGCGTTCTGCGCCTCGGTCTGGGCCACCATCAACTGTGGATCGGTGCCATCCCGCTCGGGGTCATGGTGGCTCTGGCGGTGATCGCGCCGTTCTTCGTGCCGCTGCAGGTCATCGGCACGGCGACCCCCGATCTGCCGCCTTCCGTTCAGCACCTCATGGGGACCGGCACGCACAGCCAGGAGATCTTCAGCGAATGGATCTACGCCGCTCGTTACTCTCTGGGTATCGGGTTCGCCGCAGGCCTCGGCACCACGATCCTTGGCGCCGTTATCGGCATCACGGCCGGCTACGTCGGCGGTCTCCTCGACGACGTGATCAGCTTTGTCATCAATCTCTTCCTGGCGGTGCCGCCGTTCCCGGCCATCTTCGTCATTGCCTTCAGCGTCGGCGTGGTGGGCGCCATGCCGCTCGTCATCGTGCTGACTCTCACCACCTGGGCCTATGGCGCCGGACTGCTCCGCAGCCAGACCATCTCTCTCAAGCAGCGCGAATTCGTGCAGTCGGCCGTTGCCGTCGGCGAGCGCCCGTGGTCCGCCATGTGGCATGAGCTCATGCCGCATCTCCGTGGCCTGGTGCTCTTCGTGCTGGTCGGCGCGGTTCTCATCGCCCTGCAGACCGAGTTCGGCCTGGAGTTCCTGGGGTGGGGGGTGCTGGCCGACTCCAATGCCCTCGGCGGCGGCTGGGGCGCGATGCTCTTCAACGCGCACTTCGACAACGACTTCGCCGCCGGCATCTGGTGGACCTGGGTCTTTCCCGGTCTCGGCATCACGCTCACCAGCGCCTCCCTCGCCCTCATCAGCTCCGGGGTCATAGCGGCAACCAATCCGCGAGAGAGCAAGCCATAGCCGCCACCCGCGGGAGCAACGCGGGCGGTGGCCCACCGCTTTCCGGATGGATCACTCACAGGGGCCAGGCGGGGAAGATCGGCTCTTCCCCGCCTGGCCGGTGGCTGTTGACTACCTGATCACCTGGACCGTGGTCACCGGAACCTGCTGTCCCCCCAGATCGACCGTACCCGTGCACGTCACAACCTGCGCGTTGGGATCGTTCACGCCGCCCCCGTTCTTCGTGTAGGTGGGTCCTCCGCCCATGGTCAGAGACACCGTCGTCATCACGCCGGAACCGTTGCCGATGATGTGTGCGACCACCCACGGCGCTCCGGTGTTCGGGTTGCCGGGCGAGTTACCGGCATTGATGACCAGCGTGTACGTCTGCCCGTTGGTGCAGGTGACGATCGAGGTCATGGAGGTGGGAGCGTTGGTCGGGTCGGCCAGGGCTCGACCCGGCAGCACGAGCGCTCCGGCAATGGCGGCGAGGACGAGAAAACGTCGAGTCATGTCTGTTCTCCTTATCGGCCCTGCGCGGGGCACAGGGAGTGAGATCGAGCGGTTGTGTCTATCGGCCGGCCGGACTGGCTACGTGATCAGTCTGCACCCGCTCGCCGCCGGCGACCACGAACGATGACACGATTAGCTGACACGATGACGGATGTGTCGGTTGTCTCCGGATCGAGACTCCCTCCGTCTCCGGTCTGCCCCCGCCCGCTCGACATCTCGGGGTGTGTGCTATCATGCTGGCCAGCCCAATTTGTCAACCCATCCTGGGGGCCCGACGGACGGGAGCGAGGCTGGAGAGTGCGCGATGGTGAGTGACAGCGAGGCGTCAGCGCCTCTGCGGGCTGCCTCCTTCGGCGACCTCTTGCGCCACTTTCGCCGGCGTGCCGGCTTGACCCAGGAGGAACTGGCAGAGCGCGCCACTCTCAGCGTCCGTGCCATCAGCGATCTGGAGCGTGGCGCCAAGCAGGGGCCGCACCGCACCACGGTGGAGCTCCTTGCCTCCGCTCTCGCGCTCTCCGGGGAGGAGCGCAATCAGCTGGAGAGCAGCGCGCGGCGGAAGCGGGGACCATGGCGGGCCGCCGGTTCGGGACGCCGTCCCTCTCCGCTCCCTGAGCCGCTCACGCCTCTGGTCGGACGCGACCGCGATGTGATCGATGCGGTCCATCGCCTGCGCTGGGGAGGCGTGCGCTTGCTGAGCCTCACGGGACCCGGCGGCGTGGGCAAGACCCGCGTGGCGATCGCCATCGCGCACGCCCTTCAGGAGGACTGCGCCGGCGGGCCGACGTATGTCTCGCTCGCGCCCATCCGTGATGCTCGTCTGGTGGCCACCTCGATCGTCGCGTCACTGGGCCTGGAGGACGCACGTGGACACGGCGACGAGGAGATCCTGATTACCCACCTGCAGGGGCGGGAGTCGATCCTCGTGCTCGATAACTTTGAGCACGTGCTGGAGGCGTCGACATTGGTCGCGCGTCTTCTGCGGGAGTGTCCGCGACTCAAGCTCATCGTGACCAGCCGCGTCGCCCTGAAGCTGCAGGGAGAACAGCGGCTGACAATCGCGCCGCTCGAAGTGCCGGCATCCGGCGACCTCGCCGCTCTGGAGCCGGCTGCCCGCTACCCGGCCATGCAGCTCTTCGTGCAGCGTGCCGGGTCGGTGCGGCACGACTTTGCGCTGACCGACGCCAATCTGGCCACGGTGGTCGAGATCTGCCGCCGGCTCGACGGCCTGCCGCTGGCCATCGAGCTGGCGGCGGCCCGGGTTGCGCATCTCTCCCCGTCCGCCCTGCTCTTGCGGCTGAGCGGACGGCTCCTGACGGACGGTCCCACCGATCTACCGGCTCGTCAGCAGACCATGGCCGGCACGATTGCCTGGAGCTACGATCTCCTGCCCGAGTCCGAGCGGCGCCTGCTGCGGCGGCTTTCCGTCTTCGCCGGCGGCTGGAGCCTGGAGGCGGCGGACGCGATCGCTGGGGAGGACGGCGCCGGCACCCACGCCCTCTTCGCCGGCTTGAGCCGCCTCGTCGACGCCAGTCTTATCGTCAGCGACGATGGGGCGGAGGACGAGCCGCGCTACCGCATGCTGGAGGTGATTCGGGAGTATGCCGCGGAACGGCTGACCGAATCGGGCGAAGAGGAGCGGATGCGAGCCGCGCACGCCGCCTTCTTTAGCGAACTGGCGGTGCGGGCGGAGCCGGAGTTCTGGGGGGTGCGCGAGAAGGCGTGGCTGGCCCGGTTGCAGCGCGACAACGCGAACGTGCGCGTCGCCCTCTCCTGGTACCTGCAGCGGGGAGACGGCCCGGCCGGACTCCGCCTGGCCGCGGCTCTGGGCATCTTCTGGCACGACAGCGGGCAGCTCACCGAAGGGCGCCACTGGTTTGAGTCGCTCCTGGCGGCGGATGCCGGGACCGCGATCGCCGAGCGAGCCAAAGCGCTGGACCGCCTTGGGATGCTGGTCCGTGCCCAGGGTGATTTCGACCACGCCCGGCGCCTCCTCGAGGAGAGCCTGTGCCTGTACCGTGAGATCGGAGATCAGTGGACAGCGGCCATTGTCCTCACCCACCTGGGCGGACTCGCCGGCATGATGGGCGAGCTCGAGCGGGCGGAGCAGCTGCTGGCGGAGAGTCTCACCCTGCACCGCCGGCTGGGCAATCGTGGCTATGCGGCGTCTGCGCTGGACCGCCTGGGAGAAGTGCGTCTGCGGCAAGGGGACCTGGCTCGGGCCCGAGAGTTGCTCGACGAGGCGCACGCCATGCACCAGGAGGTCGGAGATCTCGTCGGAGCGGCCGAGAGTCTGCTCGCCCTCGGTCGAATTGAGCAGCGCCAAAGGGATCACGCCCGCGCCCGTGCCTTCTATCGCGACGCTCTGACCCTGCTCGGCCGGATCGGCGCCGTGGGCCGGATGCCCGATGTCGTCGAGGCCCTGGCCACTCTGCTGAGCGACGGCGGGGACGGGTCTCAAGCAGCCCGGCTGTGGGGCGTTTCCGCCGCCATCCGCGACGCGATCGGCCGCCCCGCTGCAACCGCTGGTCCGTCCAGACTCGAGCCACCCCCGACAAGCCCTCACACCGGACTGACCGAGGAAGCCTGGCGAGCCGCCTGGCAGCAGGGATACGCGGTGAGTCTGGAAGACGCCGTCGAGTACGTCCTGGCGGAGAGCGAATGGCAAAGCGAGTCCACCGACGGCCGGCCCCCTAACCACCGTTTCTCCCCGCCACTGTAGTGGCCGCCTCGAATGGCGGCCAGCCCCGAGTGCCTTCTCGTGGGGTGCAGCCATCGCCGCCGGGGCTGGTGGGCTGGTGGCCACTCGGGGCCACCACTACAGGACCACCGCTACAGGATTACCACGACAGAGACACAACGACAGAAACACCGCGATACGTCCACCACCGCGGGACTCCTCGATACCTATGCCTCGGCATGAGGTTTGCACCCGAAGGGGCGATCCATCACGGAGGCAGTAATGACGCGACACATCGTCTCCATCCTCACCCTCATCGCGGCCGCGACCCTCTTCGCGACTCCCCCGTCCGCGCCGGCACACGCCGCCGGCTCCTGCTACGGCACCGGCAAGCGCATCACCATCAATACGCATCTGGAGCGGCTCCGTGCCTGGGACGGATGCACGGTCGTGCTCGTGACGCTCGTCACCACCGGAAACGCCGAGCTGCCGACGCCGCTCGGCCACTTCGAGATTTACGCCAAGTACAGCCCCTATACCTTTATCTCCCCCTGGAGTCGCAGTTCCCCCTACTGGTATCCGCCCAGCCGGGTGAGCTTTGCCATGGAGTTCCTCCGCGGCTACTTCATCCATGACGCGCCCTGGCGTAGCGTCTTCGGTCCCGGTAGCAACTCCGGCACCCAGCCCGGCACCAACTATGGTGGAACCCACGGCTGCGTCAACGTCCCTTACTGGGCCGAACGATTCCTGTACTACTGGGCGCCGATCGGGACGCCGGTGCACATCATGCGCTGAGCGTCCCGGAGGCTGTCAGCCCGACCGCGCCGTATCGCGCCGTCATCCGGTCCTCGTTACACTTCGCTTCCATTCAGCGTTGTCATAAAGGAAAAGGCTGAAAGAAGGAAGCCGAGATGAAATCGCCGGCCGCGGCGCGTCTTCTCCTCGCTGGTCTGCTGGTTCCCCCGCTGCTGACCGCCCACGCCGGTCAGGCCGCGCGTGCTCACCCGCAGTCCGCCATCGGAGGCAAACAATCCGTCACCGCCGAGTCCCACGGCATCCGTCTCACCCTGGCCGTGCCCCGGCACTCGTACCCAGACAATGCACTGGTGCGGTTCGGTTTGCGGTTGGAAAACACCACGAACCACACTGTCGAGGTTCTCGAGCAACCGCGAGTATGCGGCTATCCCAACCCGGGGATCGATGTCCTGACCGCCGCCGGGCAGATCGTCTATCCGCCGGCGCTCGTCCCCTTTCCCGCGATGTCATGTCCACCACCGATCGGTACCCGGCTCGCTCCCCATCATGCGATCAAGCGCCGTCTCCTCGTGATCCTGCGTGACCAGTCTCTCCGTGGCACGGCGTCGCTCGAGCGCATGGCCGGAGGGACTGCTAGCTATTTCACCCTGCAGACGCCCCGGATAGCGGTTCACCTCGTGCCCACCGCCCCACTCGATGTCTCCTTGTCATTGGGCGCCGGTACGGCCTCCGCCACCATCACACGTCCGGCTCATGCCGCCGGATCCTTGTGGTCTGAGGAATGGACGCAGTGTCGGGATGCCGGCACCGGGGGCCTGGAGACAACCGTGACGAGCTGGGGACGATTGTCGTCGCCGACGATCACTGCCGACTGCGCCGGAGAGACGCTCTCGCAGTGGCATGTGGTCGCCGGCTGGCTGGGCTATCCGGTCGCCACGGTCAACGACCCGGCGCCCCAGTCGCACCGGCGTTTCTTCCAGTGACGCTTATCACGCGGGGGCCGGCCGATTTCATGTATGAGGTGAAGCACATGATGGCAGTATCACGACGGATAGCAGCTCTCGGGCTGGCTCTGGCCGCCGGGATCGGGTTGTCAGGCGCTCATGGTCAGACGGCAAGCACCATGGTTACCTATCCCGCCGGCTGGAACATGGTTGCGGTGAGCGATCTCATCAACGGCACCCTCTCCGCGCCGTATGCGACTCCGCTCTGGACCTACGGCCACGGCGCCTACAGCGCTCTGTCTCCGGCCGGAGGTGCTGTGAACCCGAACTCCCCGCTCGGCGCCTGGGCGTACTTTCCCGGGACTGCGACCCTGACCATTCCGGCGCCCACGCGCCCCAACGACCTGATCGTGGATGCCCTCGCGCCCGGCTGGAATATCGTGGGGAACCCCTTCCCCGGCCAGGTCGCCCTCCCGGGTCTCACCGGCGGCGAGGTCGCCTACGCCTGGGATCCGGTCTCCGCAACCTACCACCAGGTGACGCAGATTCCCAACGGCGATGCGGTCTGGGTGTATTCACCGGCCGCGACCACGACCTCTCTGTCCCTTACGACGCCCGTTTCGTAACGGTAAGCCATGTCAATCAGCGAGAAGGACTGCTCGGTTAAGGAGGATGGGGGATGATGAGCCCAGTCGTCGCGGCAATCATAGTCGGCGTGATCGCGCTGACGACGCCCTCTGCGCATGCGCAAACACCCACAGCCCATTACGCGGCCGGGTGGAACATGACCACCACGATCGGCATGCGGTACGTGGGCGGCGCTGCATCGGGAACGGTCAGCAGGTGGGGATACGATTCCAGCACAGGCCAATACGTCAGCCTCAATCTCCCGATCATGTTCGGTCTGTGCGCGGGCGTGTGGGAGTATCTGTCGGCCCCGGTCGACGCGGTGCCTGAGGTCGGCACCGTCAGTCATGCTTCCTCGCTGGTCTGTCCAACTCTGGGGGCCGGCTGGAACATAGTCGGAAACCCGTTTGCCTACCCGGCGCAGCTGCCCTCCGGCACGACCGGATTCTTCTGGGATCCGGGTACCGGGAGCTACCAGGTGGTGAGCGCTATTCCCGTCGGAGGGTCCGTCTGGATCTATGAATCGGACGCCCAGTCGCTAACACTGCGAAACGGCGGCAGCTAGTAAACCGAAATGGGCGGAGTTTTGTCTCCTCAGCAGAGAGCCCTACCGTCCTCCGTGGAGTACACTCTCCCTATGGCGGACGTGGCCATGGATCCTGGATTTGCCGGCCTGACGTCGCGATCGCGAACGTTGCTGCTCTCTCTGGCTCTCGTCCTGTCCTCGCTCCTTCCCGCCACGGTGGGCCACGCCGACGCTTCCAGCTGCCGACATGTCTTCGGAGCAACCATGATCGGCGTCCCACAGTTGTGTGTTTCCCGATCACAGGCTGCTGCTCTCGCCCGGACCGCCCCGTTCGTCGATGTCGATCCCACCACGCAGATCCGGCATGACACGGGGCTCACCCTTGCCGGCATTCGTCTCCTCCGGTTTGGCGGACAGCCGGTTCAGCGCCCGGGCACCAGCACCAGCCCGTATGGTCCGTCACCGACCCCCTATGGTCCCCCCATCGTCTTCTTTTACCGCTACGGCCGCCCGCCGAACCCGAATCGCTTCACCCAGCCGCCCGGGGCACGCGCCACGTTCGTTGATGTTCACGAGTCCATCGAGCGTGAGAACCGGGGTATTTTTCTGATTCGTGAAACGAACGGAGCTCCCGGTCCGCCGGTGCGCACCGGCATCTGGACCTTCGGCGCCGACCTGGTGCGACAGCACGTGACCCTGGAGGTGGAGAGCGACGGGCCGAAGGCGGTCGTCGCCCGCATCGGTTGGGGCTTGGTGCGGCTCCTGCGCCACGCCCCCATTCCTCCCTCACCCCCGGTCCGCGTCTACGTCGGCGCACCGCACGGCACCCTCCGGGTGGGGCGCGCTGCCACCTTCTGGGTGGCGATGGACGCACCCATTCTCACCATCAATGACGGCATCGACTACGCGTTCCGGCTCAGCGGCGGGTGGAGTCGACCTCAGACGATCACGCCGGATGGGAGCCAAGCGTGTGGCGGCGACAACGTCGCGGGGCAGCCGTTCCGGCGACATGGCCTATGGCACTTCGCCTGGGGAGACTGTGAGGAACTGGGGCTTGTGCTGACGCCCACGCGTGCCGGCTCCCACACTCTCACCATTTACGGCTACCGCGTGCCGCTCAATTCCCGACACGCCCCCGACTTTGCCCGCGAGCGGCTCGACGCACGTGGCACATACACCTGGCGCGGCAGCGTCCGCTAAGCGAGGACATCCCGCGAAACGTCAGTTGTTGCCTGCTTGCCCTCGCGCCGTATGCTGTCGCCACTCCTGGCAATGACGCATTTAGCCGTAGTTCGTGCACCTGTGGGAGGGATTTCCGGCATCGTAGGGGTTCGTTCGCCGTGAAGAAGAGGCGAGCCTCGCAGCCGGCGCCATCCCAGAGATTGCCGGTCGCCCAGACGATGCTGCCTGGCCTCCGCGCGATGACCACCGCCGGGTTATCCTCGTCACAAAAGAGCCGGCTTTCATATCCGCCCGGGCCGAACAGTCGTCCTCGCCATCCAGCCACACCATCCACCCGGACGAGCGTGACAATCGGATACCTCTGCTCCCAGTTGGCCATCACGCGCAGTTCACCGACCGCGCCGGTCCTGAGTGACGCCGGCAGGTGCGCGGGGAACAGTGGGCCACTGGCCGACGCCACGGCCGATCCGATGATCCAGGCAACTCCGGCCAGCACGACGCAGCGCGCGTCTCACCACTGCGGGTGATACTGCATCAGGACTGCCCCGCCCTCTCTGCCGGATTCCAGCTCCATCCAGTTCGTCCCGGGAGCGCGACAACCCCTGGACCTGAGCTCAACTTACCGTGACGGAGGCCATGCCCATGCCGGACACATCGCGGACGAACGACGCCGAGCGCGAAGCCGAAATCGCCTCGGCCCACCGGCTGATGGATCTCGTCCTGGGAATGTGGTGGTCACGCGCGGTCTACGTGGCGGCAGACCTGCGGCTGGCGGACTATCTGGCCGATGGGGCCAAAGATGTTGAGACTCTGGCACGCCTGACCCACACCCATGCCCCCTCCCTCTACCGTTTGCTGCGCTTCCTGACAGGAATGGGCGTGTTTGCCGAGAGAGAGCCGGGCGTGTTCAGTCAGTCGCCTCTATCGGCGCTGCTACGTTCTGATCTCGCGACCTCGGTTCGCGACGACGTGCTACTGCAAGGGGACGACTGGCATTGGCAGGCCTGGGGAGCACTCGGTCACACGGTGCGTACCGGTGAACCCGCGATCGATCACCTCTTCGGCGAGGATCTATTCGGCTACTTTGCCCACCAGAATCCGGAAGCCGGCCGGTTATTTCATCGCACGCTCTCGTCGGAGCGGCACGAATCCGTCCTGGAGGCGTACGACTTCTCAGTAACCGATCTGGTGGTGGATGTCGGAGGCGGTCAGGGAACCCTCCTCAGCGCGCTCCTCGAGACGTATCCGGCCGTGCACGGCATACTCTTCGACCGGCCCGAGGTGATCGACGCCCTCGGAGCGCGGAAGACGGAGATGGGGCTGAACGAGCGGGTCGCCCTGATCAGTGGCGACTTCTTCTCGTCCGTCCCACCGGCCGATGTCTACCTCCTCCGCAATATCATCCACGATTGGTCGGATGACGAGGCAGCGACCATCCTGACGGCGTGCCGAGCAGCCATGAACGAGGGAGGACGCATCCTGGTGATTGAGCAGATCGTGCCGGAATGGGACTCCTGGTCGAGCATCAAGTTCGGGGATCTGGAGATGATGGTGCTGATCCACGGGCGGGAGCGGACGGCGTCCGAGTTCCGCTCCCTCTTCCAGACGGTGGGGCTGCGCCTTGACCGAATCATCCCGACGTCCTCGGAGCTGCGCATCCTCGAAGGGCTGCCCTCGTAGTGTGTCAGGCGTGGCTCAACCCTCCGGAAACCCGCGAAAGACTCCGTCCGCGTCCACGCTCTCGGCGAAGTCCACGAAGTCCATATTGGCGATCGAGAGGTTGTTCTCAATGCCCGGCATCTCGTGGGGGATCGCGCGGAAACTCCTCCCCGGTTCGTGCACCAGATCCACCACCAGAATCGGATGCTCCGGATTCGCCACGGTCTCGTGGTCGACGGCGAACAGGAAGCCACGCCAGGGCCCGCGCCGCCCGAGGGCCGTCAGATCCTCGATGCCGATCCCCTCGTACTCACGATCATTGACGTACGCGACGTAGGCAAAAAACTCGCCATCCCCCGCGTCGACCTCGCGGCAGATGCGTTGCCAGGCGGCGTCGTCCGAGAAGTCGGTCCGAATGACCAGGGAATCCACCGACTCGGGAAGTTCTTTCACGTCCACCCCTTCAGAAGGTGGCCGGCGCAATCAGGACCGAGCGCGCTTTTTCGCATGCCGTCAGTCTAGCCGAGACGCCCCGCCTGCATCCCGCCGTCGGCCAGCAGCACCGCGCCTGTGTAGAACGCTGCCTCGTCCGAAGCGAAGAAGACGGCCGCCGCCGCGATATCGGCGGCCACGCCCAGGCGGCCGAGCGGCGGCCGTTCCCATGACTCCGCCCTTTCCTCCCGATCAGGGTCACCTGGGGGTCCCATATGCCGCATGCCGGGCTCCGTGCCACCGGGACAGATGCAGTTGGAGCGGACCCCATCCTTCGCTCCGTCCAGCGCCAGCATCTTGGACAGCATGATGAGGGCGGCCTTGGAGACCGAGTACGCGGCGATCGGCCGCTCGCCGGTGATGCCCGCGTCCGAGGAGATGTGGATCATGGATCCCCGGCGCTCCGCCAGGTGGGGATAGGCCGCCCGCGCATAGAGGAACGGCCCGCGCAGGTTGATGGCCATGATGCGATCGAAATCGGCGACCGGCGTATCCAGAAGCGTGGCCTCGACGCCCACCCCGGCATTGTTGACGAGGATGTCCAGCCCGCCGAAGCGGTCCACCGTCTCCGCCACCGAGCGATTGACCGCCGCTTCGTCCGCCGCATCCGCCACGATGAAGACGGCATCACCCCGTTCGCGCAGCGCCTGCTCGGCCCGCGCGCCGAGCTCCCGGTCGCGGCCGGTGATCGCCACCCGCGCCCCTTCCCCCAGAAACCGCTCGGCCATGCCGAGGCCGATGCCGGTCGTTCCTCCGGTGATCAGAGCGACCTTCCCCTCCAATGCCCCCATGTCGATCTCCTTCCAACGTCTGTAAACCAAGATAAGGGCCTCTGGGGATCTCGGCCCACCGGCATCAAGGTAGGACCTCATCGTGGCGCGGGACGCCACGCCTCCTCATTGGGTCGCCCCGCACCGGCAGTGGGTCGCCGCCTTCGGTCCGAGCGGGGAAGACGATCAAATTCTGGGACACGAGGGAAAGGGCGGCGGGACACTGCTCCGCTGCGCTGCGCGGTCCCCGCCCTACGGTTCCGACGTCAGAGGCCCAGCGTTAACTTGATGGCGATGGGCACCGACGAGCCCGGTTCAGACGTGACCATCCACCGGCTACTGACGGTTCTCCTGTTCCTGATCCTCCGCCAGATCGAGGGTCAGCACACTGGCCAGGATCACCAGGTCGTTCTGTCCCGGCGCGATGTCCACCCCATAGGTGGCGGTCATGCTGAACCAGCGCTTGGAGACGGTGGCCACCGTCTGCCCTCCCTGTTTGATCGTGTACTCGTGCTCGAGGAGGTCGCCGTCCATCTCGAGGTCATCGGGACCGGGCACGTCGATGGTGAAGCGGTCACCGAAGGGGGTCAAGAAGCGCTTGCGGACCTCGGCGGCCTCCTGGCCGTTGACCGTGATCTGGTAGGTCGGCACGAGTGACAGCAGCTTGCGCTGCACCTGGGCCACCTCCGCCCCGCTCGGATCGCGCAGGACCAGCGTATTGTGCAGGCTCAGCACCTTCCCATCGACGTGATAGGCAGGATTCCCGGACTCGTCGGTGATGTCCGAATCCTCACCCAGGTGAAAGAAGCGTTCGCGAATGACATAGCGCATCACTCTCCTCCTCTCGACGCTGCTCGTCAGACCCAGCTGTCGCTCCAGCCGCTGATCGCCGACCATTGGGACGTCGCCTCCCGGCCGAGCCGCCAGAAAGCGACGCCCTTGATCCTCTCGGCACGCACCAGACAGAGCTTGGCCGTCAGGCTCTGTTGATCTTCGAAGTGGACCACGTGCTGCCCTTGCGCGTCCTGCCAGCTGAAGCTGGGCGTCGCGTCGCGCGGCGGCCGCTGCAGAACAGCCCCCGATTGCGCCAGCAGTCTCAGCGCCGCGTCCTGCGTCAGGTCGGTCATGGTCGTCTTCCCGCCATTTGTGATCCAGTGCAGGCCGTAGAAGGGCAGGCCGACCACCAGAGAACGGGCCGGCACCTGCGTCCTGGCGTGGGCGATGACCTGCTTGACCCACCAGAGCGGTGAGATCGGTCCCGGGCTCCTGCCGGAATAGGCGTAAGCCATAAGGATGACGGCGTTACAGGCCTGTCCCAGCGCCGTGAAGTCAAAAGGAGCGGCCCAGGAGGTCACCGCGTAGGAGGAGAGCGGCCTGGTCTGGGGCACGACATCGACCGTGACCCATTTACCGGCCGGCCGGAGCCGATCCGCCAGCCGCGTCACGAAATCGGAGTAGGCGTCACGGCTGGCTCCGAAGGTGCCCTCGAAATCGAGGTTGATGCCGGCAAAGTCATGTCCGAGGACCAGCGTCGCGATCGCCCCGGCCGCTCTGGCCCGGCTGGAGGGCGTGGCCAGGATATGCGCGGCCACCTTGGGGTCGAAGGCGCGATTCTGGATGATCGGGTGCAGTGCGAGGTTGTGCTGGCGCGCGATGGACAGCACCTCGGGCTCGACGCTCCCGCCGATGGTCAGGTCGGGCCCCATGTCGAACCAGCTGGGGCTGAGCGCCGTCATCTGCGCCCCATGCCGGGTCAGCGAGGCCAGGCCGGCGGAATCGTGGCGCGACAGCCAGGGAAAGACCACCGGCCGTGACGGGGCAGACGAGGACGCTGTCCGCGCCGCGGCGAGCGGCGGGTCCAGCAGCGGCACGGTTGCCGCCCCCAGCAGCGCCTGCAGCATCCGTCTCCGGTCGATACGTGGAATCTCTGGCACCAGGCCTGTCTCCTTTCCGTCTGAGAGTATAGCCATCCGGCCGAGACCTTTCGTGACCCTACACCCGGTTTCATCATGCTTGCGGTCCGTGCGGCAAACCCGGCACGTCGTGCCCCGCCACGATCAGTAGGGACTGTAGCTCCGTCTCTGTCCGCCCCGCCACCATCCTCGGGACAGGACAGTCGCTGGGCGCCAAGCCCTCTCGGGACAGATGCGGGATGGCCCGGGGTTCGAGGATTGTGGCGCCCAGTAGCGATGTGGAGGGGAGATTGGCCTCCAGGAGGACAGACACGGAGGTACAGTCCCTAC
>Ga0070739_10001197_pt1 | contig 40785 bp, 29 predicted proteins | sample Coa_R1_7_FD_66445 | JGI IMG/M metagenome (GOLD analysis project Ga0070739, IMG submission 66445) | Surface soil microbial communities from Centralia Pennsylvania, which are recovering from an underground coalmine fire - Coalmine... | ecosystem: Environmental > Terrestrial > Soil > Unclassified ...
ACGAACCGTGGCAACCTCATTCGGCCATCGGAACGAATGGTGGAAGCGTGTAGGGGCGCGGCGCCGGCCGGGTGGCCGGGTTGGGCGGTGGGGGCCGAAGCGCCAGCCCGCTCCCCGGTCGCCAAACCCCCCTCGTTCCATTGTGGGCAACCGGCGGGCTTGCGCTTCGGCCCCCACTATCCCCAAAACCCCGCCCTGTCGGCGCCGCGCCCCTATCCCGGTCCCGGCATGGCCGACCTTAAACGCTCGATAGCATTTGCTATATTCGGAGGTATTTTCATGGCATCCTCTCACGATCCAATCCCGGCGCAGGCCGGTCAGGAAGCAGGCGCGCCCGGCGCGGAGCAGCCAGGCATGGATAGACTCCACGCCAACGCGTTAGGTCTACCCGCCATCTTCTTTGTCTGCATCGCCGCCATCGCGCCTGCGGCCTCCATGCTCTTCAACGTCCCGGTCATGGCTTCACAAGCCGGGGCCGCGACGCCGCTGGTGTTTGTGCTCTCAGCGGTGGGTGTGCTCCTCTTGGGCGTCTCCGTCGTCTACTTCGCGCGGCGGCTCTCCTCAGCAGGCGGCTTCTCCACCTGGGTACGGCACGGACTGGGACGGGGCGCCGCCTTCCAGGCCGGCTGGCTCATGCTCTTTGCGTATGCCCTCTTTGAGGCCGCGTTGCACGCCACCGTCGCCGGCTCGCTCGATCTTCTGCTTTCGGGCCTGGGCTTTCACCTGCCGGGCGGTTGGGTCGGCTATGCCGCGCTGCTCATCCTCATTGTCGGGGTGTTGTCCTACTTCGATATCAAGGCGTCGGTGTGGGTGATGGCGCCCTTCGCGGTGGCCGAAGTGCTGGCGCTCGTGGTCCTGAACACGGCGATCACCGTGCACGGCGGCGCCTCCGGCCACGACTTCGTGCATACCTTCACGCCTGCCGGTGCCTCCGTGCGGGGAGTAGCGCCCGGCGGGACGCTGGGCATCGGCATCGCGATGGTGCTGGGCATTCTCGCTTTCGTCGGCTTCGAGACTGGCGCGGCCTACGGCGAGGAAGCGCGTCATCCCCGGCGCACCATTCCCATCGCCCTCTTCGCGCTCCTGCTCTTCCTGACCGTGCTCTACACCTGGACGGCCTACAGCGCGACGATTGGCGTCGGCTGGCAGCAGGCCGGGACCGTGCTGGGCAACGTCAACGTCGCCCCCGAGCAATACGTGACGCTGGCCGAAACCTTTGTCGGACGGTGGCTGGGCATCGCGCTGGTCGTCTTCGTGCTCACCAGCAACTTTGCCAGCGCCTTTGCCATGCATCAGGCGATGGTGCGCTACGGCTATAGCCTGGGCCGCGAAGGAATCCTGCCCCGCATCTTTGGCAAGACGCATCCGCGCTGGAAGAGTCCCTATCTGGCCGGACTTGCACAAAGCGGCTTCTCGCTCGTGGTGATCCTGCTGCTGGGTCTGATTATCGAGCACCCCAACAAAGACGGCAGCGTGATCTATGCGCTGGGCATCGCGCATAATCCAGACTGGCAGCAGGTAAGTGGTATCACGTCGTTTAGCTGGCTGGCGAGCATCGTCACCATCTGTATCATCATGGTCTACATCCTCACCAACATCGCGGCCCCATTTTTCGCACTTCGCAACAAGGAACTGCGCGTGCTGACACATATCGTGGCCCCGGTGGTGAGTACACTCATGCTGCTCTTGCCCCTGGCATCCTATGTCCTGCCGCCGCTCCCGCTCATTGGCCCCGTGGTGACGCAGCTTGGCTTTGCGCCCACGCCCTTCCCGGCTAACGTCCTGCCGCTGCTCGTCCTGGGGTGGGCGCTGATCGGCCAGCTCTACGCTGCCGTGCTGGCGCGGCGCGCTCCCGAGCGCTACGCGCGACTGGGACTGGTTATGCATCAGGAAGGATAACGGACTGGCTTCGTGCCACCGTAGGGGCGGCCTCGTGCCGGCCCACGCCGATAGACCTGATCTGCCAGGAAAGGAGGAAGCCCTTTCTCTCGACCAGAGGAGCTTATCCTTTACTTTCCTCTCGCGAGATCGGTAAAATTCCGCGACCGGGAATTTCAGCGTCGCCGGATGCACCTTAGCAGGTGGCATGTCGCGTCATAGATAGATGAAAGAGGTTGAGTGCCGGGCGGGGTAATGACTGAGCACCTTCACAGGAAAGATGCTGCGAGCAAGCATAAAGAAAGGAACTGAGCTATGGGCAGACGGCTTTACCTGAACGGCGAACCGGTTGATGTGTCGCAAGACAACATCACCGCAGGACAACTCAAAGGCGAGTTTCATTTCGATCCGAATAGCTGGGTAATGGCTGACAGGGGAGGCAACCTGAGCCAGCTTGGCGATCGTGAAGTCATTCCTACCAACGTCGAGCGTATCTCGATTATGCCTGCTTTCGAGTACGGCAAGGGGATAGCTGGAGACTGAATAGAGAGGCTAACCGTGAACAATCGAGGATGATCGCCCAACGGTTAGCCTCTGATGGAGGCTGGATGTCATGACGGATCAAGAGCGCCAGCAACGCCTGGGTCGGCTGCAAACCGAGGCTTTGTATCTGGCACGCAAGTACGGATCGATCAATTACGATCATCAAGATGGGACATGGCTGCATATTGCGCGTTTCCCTGTAGTGCCTGGATGGAATAAGCCATTCGTTGAGCTATTGCTGGATATCCCGCATGGCACTCCGGGCTATCCGCAGATAGCTCCGGCATGGTTCTGGACTGACTCCGATTTGCGGACCAGAGAAGGGCATCCCATCCAGCATTTTTTTATCACGGGTTCGTCACATGCTGATCTTCAGCATCTGGAGAAAGGCTGGGGGCACTTCTGTATCCATGTTAAAAGCTGGCGTCCTTCCCCTGGCCGGGCTATTACACGAGGTGATAGCCTTTTGACCTACGTTGAAGCGATTCGCAGGGTATTTCATGATCGCAAGAGGTTGGGCACTTGAGTCAGAGGAGTGCAATATGTCTCTCACCGAGCATACAGTAGATGTCGTATCACAAGAGAACACTACGACCAGTATTGATATCGTAATGACGGCTACAATGTGGCAGGCTTTGCGCGCTCACCTGCTGCGTTCCTCGACAGGCTCTCACCGATCATCACCCGATGAACAGCTTGCTTTCCTGCTTGCGAGCGTCAACCGAAATATGCGGGGACAGCGCTTGCTTGTGAGAGAGATGCTGCCAGCCGGGCCTGACGATCTTGTACGCCAGGGACCGACTGGCATCGCCCCACGGCCAGAGTTTGTTTTACAAGCACTGAACCGCTGTAAGGACGAGTCCTTGCACTTGATTGAGGTGCATAGCCATCCATTTTCCCATGGTCCAGGCACAACATTCAGTGGAATAGACCGGGCTAATGATCGGGAGAAAATGCCGGGTATTGCAGCACTCCTTGAAAACTTCATCCATGCTACTATGGTCCTGGGTCAGGATAGCCTGGACGCTCATTTTTATGATCGCGCAACTCGACGCATTCTGCCGATTGCCAGGGTAGTCATTGTTGGCTTCGGCCCAAAGAGCGAAGGCTCCGGATTGCGCTTCATTCCTATCAGCAGCGCGAGTGAGATGGTACGGTCTGATAGGACGGCTATCGATGGCCGGTATCATCGACAAGAATTGCTTTTCGGGCGAGAGGCACAAAGAAGACTCGCTAACGCCACAATCGCCATTGTGGGGCTTGGCGGACTTGGTTCATTCGTGGCCCTGGAACTGGCACACCTGGGGGTCGGTCATCTGATCTTGATCGATCCAGATCGCATTGAGGAGACGGATCTGAATCGCTTGCCATACGTGGGAGCAGCCGATATCGGCCAGACAAAGGTAAGCGTTTATGAAGCGTTGCTCAAACGTATTGCTCCTGCTATGCGGGTAGAAGCGCTGGCATCATCTATCATGGATGATGCGGCCCTGGCCCTGGCGAAAGGGGCGGATGTCCTGGTAGGGTGCCTGGACAATCACGGCGCTCGTATGATCCTCAATCAGCTCGCCGTTCGGTATCTTATACCACTGATCGATGGTGGTTCGGGCCTCAAGCGGATCTCAGCAGGCGCACCTCTTATGGCGGGAGGACAGGTGCAGGTCGTGCTTCCAGGCATCGGCTGCCTGGAGTGCCGTGGGTTCATCGATATGCGGCGTGCGACATTTGATCTTGCCCCGCCAGAACTCCAGGCGGAGGAGCGTGCTCACGGCTATGGCATGGATGAGCCTGCACCCGCCGTGATTTCGCTGAATGGCGTTATCGCCTCTGCTCTGGTGACTGAGGTCATGCTGTTGCTGGCAGATAGCGCTATCAAATCATCACCGTCGCTGCCCCCCATCAGCGTCTACAATGCGTTTCATCGCTCACTGATCGCGATTGAGCCACACGATTTCCCGGATTGTCTCACCTGTGGCAGCGACGGCGTACAGGGGATCGGCGACCTGGCCCCTGTTCGCGTTGCGGCTTCTGGCAATTCAGAAAAATCTTTTGCGGAAGACATTCCACAAAATCTGACTGTAACAGAGGAACAGGATCGGCCGCAGGAGGCGGAAGGATCAATTTCCATCTCACCCGCTCAAGAAAAGAGAGGAAGCCCCGGTGTGATAAAGAGCCTCTTCGGTAAGAGCTTGCGTGCGCTTTCCTTCCGGCGCAAGAAAGACCGCGATGACGGAACTCGTATTACGCGATCATCATAAGGAATTCTCATGCCAGATCCTATACCCACAAACCGCAATGTCCGTCAAGGGCACCAATATCAGAATACTCCCGTGCCGCGTCCGGTACGCCCCCGGCCTGCTCCGCCGCGCTATACACCCGCGCCTGCTCCGCCGCGCTACCGGCCTGTGCCAGCAAGATCTGTTCGCACGAGCACGCCTGCGTCTACTGCTTTACGACGCAATCCGTGGGACTATGGCGTAGCTGCTCTGGTGGTTGGATCTGGCCTCTATGGGGCGGAAGATTACTACATTAACGCTCTGTTCGCCTCAGATGCCAGTTCCTTAAATCACCTCTGGCTCTCTATCCAATTTGGTGGCTCCGTCTACACACTCACGACACAGAGCTTGCTGATCGCCCTGTTGTTTGCCATCCCGCTGTTCTTCGGGGCTGCGTTCGGTCCCTGGATTGGTCTGCTTGTCGGCGCTATTGGTAGCCTGGCTGGTGATTATTTTGCCTCCGGCACCTTTGGTTCAGCATTTGACTGGCGTTGGGGAGTAAGCATGGGCCTTATAGGTTTCTGCGCCAGCCTTGCGCCCTATAGAACGCGCCAGCGTTACACTTGCCTGACCACCATCTTGATTGCCACTATTGTAGGATCTCTTGCCATTGCTATTGGTATTGGTGGAGCTATCTTCAGCCTTAACTGGAGCTTAAACCTGGTATATGCCATAAACGTCTTTGCCAGCTTTGCGCCTGGCGCACTGATTGCTATTATCATCTTCTCTTTCTTGATCTCTATGTATAACACGATTGTTAGTCGTAGATAAATAGCTCCATCATCAATATGAACCTTATCCCGCGGCATGCCGCGTCATAGATAATAGCAAGGATTTTCTGACAGAAAGGAGGATGCATTATGTACGTCAATTGTCCACATTGTCATGGGGCAGGGAGTGTGGATGTGGAGTGCAATCCCTGTGGCGGAACAGGCCGCCGCCACGATGGATCACCATGCCCGCATTGCCGGAGCCTGGGACGCAAGGCTGTCAGGTGTTCCCATTGCAACGGTAGCGGTCACGTCTGGAAGGCTTAAGTAGTCAACCAGGCAACAGCCTGTCTGGACGAAAATTTGTAGAGATCATTAAGGCCGTCTTCCGCTCATATTAAGTCAAGGAGAAAAAATATGGTCTGGCAACTGGTGGGCTTTCTACGCAGATTGCCCAGGACACAACCAACTGCGTCAACCATCATTACCGGCATTGGCGGTATTGTATGGATCATCGCCGGCATTGCAATGTCGGCGCACGCTACCGGGTATGGGGAGCAGGGCAACGCAGTATTTGGAGCGCTTTGTATCCTGCTGGGTCTGGCAAGTATTGCCCTGGCTCTCTTCGCTGCCATCGATACACAGGGCTTCAAGAACTGGGTACGACCCGATGGTAGCTATGGGCACGCTGTAGCACGCTGGATGGGGCCGGTTTCTCTTATCGTGTCGATCATCTGGCTGGTCGTTGGCTGGTGGATAGCTACATTCTTCTTAAAGATGGTAGCGGAAACCATGTCTCACTAAGGCAGTCTGCCGTCTAGCAGGCTCCGCATCATGCGTGTGCACCGGGTCCCGGGCCATCTTTCAGGGAGGCCCACTGCTCTCCCTGAAAGGTGGCCCGGCGCACAGTTGCTCACAACAGACAGCAGGTTCGGATCATCCTGGGCTAGCAGGATGGTTCGAACCTGCTGTTTGTTGTGAGTCCTCTATCCCTGCTCTCCCATAGAACCCGAGCGGTCAATCAGAAATGCGTAGTCGAAGGCAACGTGAGACACCTGGCGAATGCGAGACACTTCTCCCCACGAGAGATTTCCCATGTTCACCTGATAACCTGTTAATTGAGTCGTCACTTGCAGAGCGATCTTCAGAAAGACCGCTTCCAGCAGCGGAAAAGCGGCAATCGTCATCGCCAGGAAATTGCCGTTGTTCCCCAGCGTTGCCAGTGCCTCCCTGTCAATCATGTTGCCTTCTCCTACCCCGATCACGAAGATGAAGTTCGAGGCTTCATGATTATACCTGGCAGCGACGAAACGGCCAATGCCAGCAGGGTTATTAAGATATCTACTACTCTCGTTGTCCTGTCCATCGGTAATCACGGTCAGCAGCCAGGGGCAATTGCGTCTCCCGTTGCGCCAGAACTCCATAATGCAGTCTTCGATAGAATCATACAAGCGCGTGCGTTCGTTGGTGACTGATCTGACAAGCCCGCGCAGGGAGCTATGCAGATTGTTCTCGTAGCTGGTGAAGCTCTGATCGAGGCGATAACGATTACCGAACGTAGCGATCATACCTCTGTCGAAATTATCGCGGTGCAGATGATGGATGAACAGGCCAGCGGCTCCAACAGCATACTCGATCTTTTTCAGTGGCATGGTAATACCTCCTATGGATGGGTGCCACGCATTTCCTGTACTACTAACGATGCCAATGTCCTTGTCTTCTATTCGATAATTCGTAGCAAGCGCTTGCCGTTACCTGGACTGAGGATCAGCCCACGCCGCAGGAGCACCGATGATCCCTGAGGCACCTTACCGCTGCCCCCGGCTACAATCGTCCAGGGGGTAGCGCCCATATTTTGCAGACCGTAGGCACGCGCCCCGGCGTCCCAGGTAGTCCGAGCCACGATGGGAGTGCCACGACGGGTAAAGGGTGGCACGCGCCCTGGCTCCATGATGTCGCTAAACAGAGGTAAGCCCTGGTAAAGTACTATCGTGCGCACCGTGACGAAGTTGCCGCTGGCCCTGGCCTCCAGCAACTCCGCCGAAACGAGAGCGCGCGTGCTGGCGCCGCAGAACGGGCAGGTGCGACGAGGAGGGGGTTGTAACCAGTACTGGTAAAAGAACGACTGCCGGCAAACACCGCAACTGATGAGCAGATCATAGGCTTCGGCCAGGGCGCGCTCCCATTCCAGCGCCTGTGGACGCTGCTGCGGCTCATGCAGGCCCTGGATCAGCGTCTGTTCGGTCAGCGTTTGCAGCCTGGGGGTGAGGGCACGATACGATAAGAGACCGCCACGGAAGAGCGGCATACCGATGCGCGGGATCCAGTTGCGCCTGTCGCCTGGATGCTCACTGAAGCAGGCATATTGACCGTAGCCCAGTTCGTCGTCGTGCCGTTGATCCTGATCGTCATAGCAGCGCTGTGTAAGCATCACGTTGCGCAATAGTAATGTCCACAGGATGAGCACCGCCAGGCTGTAGCGATCCGTCAATTCGTCAGGCTGACTCTTATGCATCATCACTTCGGGAGCGATAAAGCCGGGCATGCCCATGACCTGTGGGTGGAGAAAGCCCTTGACGATCAGGCCGTCCAGATCGATCAAGATGACTTCTCCACTGGCGGGATTAGCCAGAAAGTTCTTCAGGTGAACATCGCCATGAGCCATGCCCTTCCCATGAACGGCGCGTACAGCGGCGGCAATGCCGCGTGCCATCTTGAGATATTCGAGCCAGCTTCGTCCCTGGCGAAATTGCTCAACGGCATCTTCAAGACTGAGCATGAATTTATACAAGGGTTGATGCGTAGCCGGCGCGCGGCGCGTCACCACCCCTATGCCGGGTTTGCCATTCACGCGCTCTACAATGCCCAGGGGCCAGGCTAGAAATTGCTCGTCATCGCCGAGATTCTTGCCTAAATCGATAATCTTCTGGAGCATGGCCCGTTTATCTGGTGGTGCGGAGTGATAGATCTTGACGACATAGCGGCCATCGCTCGTGAAGTAGACACTTCCCTCCCCACCGCGATGAGCGGGTTGGTCAGCCATTGTCAATTGGGCAGGCAGGTTGCGGCTCTCCGCTAGCAGGTTGACGGTTGCCATCGCGACTCTCTTTCTGCAAAATTACGACCAATGTTCGATCATCCCAGCTTCCTGAGACCTGGTAGGTAGACAGCCAGTGCAGCATGCCGGCGGCAGCACTGGCGGGACTTGCATACGCCTGCAAATTCGCGTTCAGGCTCAACGCCCAGCGCTCGATTTCAGCAGCATGAGGAGTATAGAGCAGATCTCCTGAAACCCCGTCCGTCATGATGTAGAGTACTGGATGCGGGCCAGTTGCAGGAGTGTCGATAGTATTGATAGCCAGATATTCTCTGAAATTCGCATGGTTGAGGGTGTAGGTTGCCTGAGGATCATCCGTCGTTTTCAGATCGAGTACGAGTTCCTTGACGCCGCCCTCTCTGGCTAAAGCGAGCAGCGCGCCATCACCAATCTGTCCCACGGCTCCGCGCCCGGTCTCCACGTTAAACACCAGTGCCAGGGCCGTACAACTCAGATCTGCTGGCTCCAGACCCAGGCTATGCGCATGCTGCTGCAAGCCCAGATGGGTGCTGTTGAAGGCGTGTTGCATGATCGCGGTCAGATCCGGGTCTTCCGGCGCTCCTCCTGGTTCTATCGTTTGCTGATCTTGCTCCTGCATAGTTCCTGGTGCCCTGAACTGGGAGGGTGGAGATAGCTGGCGAGTCTGGCTGCTGTGAGCGGGGGCGACAGCCAGGTTGAGCGAAGGTGTCCAGCCCACCGAACCGACCTGCTGGAATTGTTCTGGCGAAGATTGGAAGGCTGTAGCTTCCCTATCTGTCTGATCCGCGTCTGGCGCCAGGGTAAAGCGTTGCCAGGGTCGCAATGCCAGGTCCTCGATGATCGCCGGGGGAGCATGGGGTTCGCCCGCACCTCGAGTTGTGTGTGCAGGCGCAGCATTGTGTGCCGCCTGTCCCATAGATAGCCTGTGATCCGGCACGTTTAATGGTGGCATGAGGCTGCGCAGCGCCAGAGATGTCAGGGACTCGACAGTGTAGGTCGCCCCATAACGTGAGAGCGGACGCGAGCCAACACCGTCGGCCACTGCAACACTCAACCACGGCCCTGCCGCGCGAATCACAAAAGCATCATCGCGGGGCAGGTTGCGCGACAGGTGCAGTTGTCCTACGGCGCTGGCGCCTACTATGCGATAGGAGCCGACTTCGGCGTAAGCCATCATCCAGGCAGAATGGGTATCTCCCGCTGCCCCGATGCCCCGATCACCAATGGCAAATCCTGTCAACATATCAGCACCTTTCTCTAAGGAATGCGGATCAAGCCGCTATCGGGTAGAAGCGGAGCATTGGCGAAAGGATCATCGGGATTCCCGCCGGGTGCCACCGAAGCGGTGATGCTCTGTGAGAGCCAGCCGAACAGGGCGACGAATGCGGCGCTGTCCTTGTCGATATGGAAAGCGACCCCGGTGCTGATCTTCTTCAACGTATCGTCTACCACGTTGGGACCACAGCCTACAGCAACGATGCTGCTGGGCTTGATTTGCCCCCTCGGGCGATTGATCACCAGCTCGCGTGCCGGCAGCCATAGATCATCGGTGACGTTCCCCTCATCATCGGTAGGCTGGCCGTCGGTCAGAACGAACACCGCTGGCTTCCAGTCACCCTTCTGCCCTCCCTTCACTGCCTTTGCCACATCGGAATCTCGATGTATCGAATCAAAGAGGACCTTAAAGGCCAGATCGAGGCGCGTCACGCCAGACGCCTCCAGGTCGGGCTTTTCAAACTCGGAGATAGGCATCAATCTGTCGCCCACCAGCCGGGCCTCGCTGGCAAATGTAATCACCCCCACTTTCACTACACCGCGTGCGAATGAGTCATTGGCAACCTCGTTCTTGAACTGCTCCACCCCGCGCCGTACCGCCTCGATAGCCGCACCCTCCATACTGCTTGAGGTGTCCAGAAGCAAGTAGACCGGCATATGACGCTCACCGCCCGGAGGCTGAATATTGGCCCACTCGGGAACGTTGCTTTGCATTGACATAAGGCTTCCTCCTGCTTTGCAAGCTGGTAGCTAAAAGTTACCAGCTATAACCCAGTTGCCGCGCTCTGGCGTAAGCCTGCTCGGCTTCTCTACTCATGCCCAGTTGCTTGAGAACATCACCTTTATTGCGCCAGGCAAAGCCAAAATCGGATCTCAGGCGAATGGCCTGCTCGTAGGCGCTCAGCGCCTCGGAGTAGCGCCCGCTGGCTTCAAGTGCCAGCCCTTTATCGTTGTGATAGATCGCATTGTTGGGTTCAAGACGCGTCGCCTGCTCATAGGCTGCCACTGCCTCTCCAAAACGATGCAGCATTCTGAGCGCATCGCCTTTGCTATCGTGATAGAAAGCGCTGCTGGCATCGAGACGAATAGCCTGCTCATAGGCGGCGAGCGCGTCGGCGTAGCGTTTGAGCTTCATCAGGCTATTGCCTTTGTTAAAAGGAAAGACGGCCTCTCTGGGGTTGAGGCTCATCGCTTTGTCATATGCCTTAATGGCTTCCTCGTAGCGCTCCTGAGCGTGCAGCGCATTGCCCTTACGATTGTAATGGCCGGCTATGTTGGGGTTGAGGCGAATAGCCTGCTCGTAGGCGGCCACTGCCTCATTGTAGCGTTTGAGGGCTTTGAGGGCATCGCCTTTGTTAGAGTGATAGAAATTATTGTCAGGATTGAGGCGAATAGCCTGGTCATAGGCTTCTAATGCCTCGGAGTAGCGCTCGCAGGCTTCCAGGGCCATCCCTCTATCGTTCTGGTATATGGCATTGTTGGGGTCGAAACGCACAGCCTGCTCATAAGAGGCCAGCGCTTCCCTGAAACGCCCAAGCGCCCTGAGAGCGTCGCCTTTGTTATCGTGAAAGGAGGCGTGGTCGGGTTCGAGGCGAATGGCCTGATCGTAGGCTTCTAATGCCTCGGAGTAGCGCTTGAGGCTCGCCAGGCTGTTGCCCTTGTTGTTATAGATGACGGCATCGCCAGGATCGAGGCTGATCGCCTGGTTATAAGACTTGATGGCTTCTTCAAAGCGCTGTTGCTCATGAAGCACGTTGCCTTTACTGTTGTAGCAGGTTGCATTGCCAGGATCGAGGCGGATGGCCTCTTCATAGGCGGAGAGGGCATCATTGTAGCGCCCGAGCGCTTTGAGGGCATCACCTTTGTTTCTATGATAGGAGGCCTTGCTGGAATCCAGGCGGATAGCCTCTTCATAGGCAGCCAGGGCTTCCGCGAAGCGCCCGCAGACTTCCAGGGTCAGCCCTTTATCGTTGTGGTAAATGGCCCTGGTGGGATTGAGACGAATAGCCTGCTCGTAGGCGGAGAGGGCATCGTTGTAGCGCCCGAGTGCTCTGAAGGCATCGCCTTTGTTATCGTGATAGAAAGCCTCATTGGGATCGAGTCGGATAGCCTCTTCATAGGCAGCCAGGGCTTCCGCGAAGCGCCCGCAGGCTTCCAGGGCCATGCCTTTATGGTTCTGATAGACGGCGTTGTTGGGTTCGAGTCGGGTGGCCTGCTCGTGGGAGATCAGTGCTTCCTCCAACCGATTAAGGAGGTAAAAAGCTCGCCCCTGCGCATCCAGCACCGAGGCATCATTGGGATTCTCGCGCAGCAGATCCTTACAGGCTGCCAGTGCCTGGAGGATCATCTGCGTCTCCTCATCGTGGCGGCTTTGCTGCGCTGGCGCTGGTGCGGCTGCCGGTCCATCGATGCTGGCAGGAGACGATTCCCATTGAGCCAGTACGGGCACCTCAATAGTCTGCGTGGCTGTCACCAGCTTGAGCGTACTCCATAGCAGACCTGTGTGCAGGGGAAGCACCTCGACACGCAGCCTGGTCGCATGCGCACCGAATTGTTCTGGACTCACCCGCACCTGAGCATTTTCCGCCAGCGCTCGCCCGGGGCCACCCTCGACCTCGATTTCAGCCACTCCGCTCTCGCCTGCCGGCAGACTCCCGAAGTCCAACCGTGCGCAACTGACTTGCAACGTGCTGGCGGCAGGCTGATTCTCCCCGGCACAGACAGTAGAGACTGCCAGCAATACCGAAGCTTCAGGCAGGCCGCGCAGCAGAAGAGCTTCGGTTGTCACCTGCCGCGAGGTTTCTGTCGGAGAGCGCTGTAATGTCTGAAGCAGACGCGTCCAGCGACGCATCTCCTGTATTGCCTCAGGATCGGTGTCCAGATCGACGCCCAGGAGCAGGATCTGTAATTCCTCTTCTGCCAGGCTGGCCCCCTGCGCTACCAGCCGGGAGAGGCTGCCAAGCAGGGGTGCCATCTGCATCACTTTGTCTTTTGAAAGCTGCGAACTCAAAATGTACTCCCTTTCTGCTAGAGGCAGGCTCTCGCCTCATCCTCGGCTGCCAGCTTTTGTGTGTCTATTTGGGAGACCCTGGAAATTCAGATGAAGAAGAGAAAGCTCTATCTTCCCCCAGGCGGTGTTATCCCACCTGTATTAAGGGACGCCTTTTTTTGGCAGGAGGGTGCATTTTACGGCGAGAAAAAAGTTGTCTGATGATGGATAAAGGGGCAGAACCAGATCACTCGGCCCAGCCGCGCTTGCCCAGCAGGCAATAGCAGATCTGGCGGAAGAAGGAGAGCAAACGGTTTCGGTTGAGCGTCCCCAGTTGCCGGTAGAGGGAAAGACTGCGCCACAACAGGTGCGCCGCGAGAAGTGGCTCTCCGCAGGCAAGATGGGCGATGGCAAGATGGCGCAAGCTGCTAGCCATCCCATGCCGGCTGCCCAGGGTTTCTTTCATGCGTAGAGATTGTTCCAGGTCCGCAAGAGCATCAGCCGCATGGCCCTCGGCCAGCGTGATGCGCCCGGCCTGCTCATAAGCGTCAGCGATCCCACGTGGATCGTCGATGTCTCTATAGAGCGCCAGCGCTTTACCACAATACTGCCGCGCCTGCGCGCTATCGCCCTGGCACAGATACACCCATGCAAGATGATGGGCCGCCGTGGCAATGGCGCTGCGGTTGCCATTTTTCTCCGCTCGTGCTAATAGCGCCAGCAGGTATGAGGCCGCCTGCGAGTACGCTTTTTTGCGGCGATAGACAACGCCCAGCATCAAGAGCATATGGTCCGACGATTGCCCTCCGTTGCGCGCTCTCACAAGCTCATCGATCTGGAGGTAAAGCGCGAGTGCGCGATCATATTCGTAATGATTGAGGTAATAGGCGGCCCGCTCGGCCTGAATAGCTGTCAGTAGCTTAAAGTCCTCAGTGGAAACCAGGTGGTGCTCGATGTCGGCAAAAGTCTTGAGTGCCTGGTCGTAGTGGCCGCGATTGAATTGCAAACGGCCCAGCGCCACCACAGCCTTTCCATAGGTATCGGAGTTATCCTCCGAGCTTACCTGTGTAGCTGTCTGAAAGCTCTCCTCCGCTGAAGACCACATGCCGAGAGCGTATTGGGCCTCACCGCATGCCAGGAAAAAGGGGCCTGGATGGTGGCCGGCGAGGCCACAGGCCCGTATAGCCTCCTGGCTCCAGCGCAACATCTCCCCAAAGAGACAGTGCCTTTGCCAGACAGGGGCGAGGGCATTGACAAGAGCGATCAGGGTGCGCGCAGCTTCTGCATCTGCCTGCGCCGCCAGCCAGGCCAGCGAGATACCGAGGTTGTCAAGCTCGTATTGATCAAGCCAGTCATCTTCGTTGAGATGGCGCAACACCATGCGCAGCCGCGTGCGCGCTGCTCTGTAGTGAACAGATTCGCCTGGGCGCTGTATTTCTCTGGGCGTCACGCTCATTTACCAGGACTCCGGCAACCTTGATTACCAATAGCAGACGTTACCATGTATCAGGAAGCTCGCTGCATACAAACTGGCGTGTTAACTGGTGCATGCTATAGCGGTGCCGCGTGCGAGAAGACGTTGCGGAGACATCAAGCAGCGAGGCACGCACCAGTTGCCCCAGCGAATCTACCAGTTCCTCTTCATCCCCGGCGATCTCGGCGTCAAGTAGCTCTTCCCAGCTTATCATCTCCAGCGCCGTCTTGCCGATATAGACCAGCAGGTGCTGCGCGGTAGGAGAGAGCTGTTCCCAGCTCTGACGAAAAATGTAGGGGTACAGGTTGCTGCCTGCCTGCCGCAGCCTGCGCAGGACGATAGCCAGATCCAGGGAGAGCGATTGGGAAAGCACCAGTTTCATCGCCAGCGGGGCCCCTCCTGTTACCTCGTAGATGGCATCTGCGTCGGCCTCGTCCAGTTCGGCAGGCAGCAGCGAAGCATGTCGTTGCTGCTCCATACGTATGAAAGCCAGTGCGTTCTCTCGATCCAGTTCATGGAGGGTGTGCCTATAGACAAAGCTGTGATGCACTTTATCACGGCTGGTCACAATAGCGCGACTTCCATACAGCACTGCCTGGAGTTGTGCGACCAGCGCCTGTGCGTTTTCAGCCGTCTCCAGGTTATCGACCAGGATCAGGTGCCGCTGCTGGCGCAGCAGTTGCGCCATAGCCGTGCGCTTCTTATCGGGCTGTAAAGTCAGCATACTCCAGTGTCCGAGCTGCTGGGCAATGGCATTGAGCAGGAGATCGAAGTCGAGGGTTGCGGCCCGCACCTGGATGATCTCTTCGCCAGCGAGCATCTGGAGCTTCGCGCTATCCCCCACCACGTCCTCAAAGCTCTGCTGCGCCAGCAGACGCCGTGCCAGTTCAACCGCCAGGGCGGTTTTGCCGAGACCGCCCAGGCCATCGATCACTACAACCGATGCCCCGTATGGATTCTGCAACTCGACCTGCAAACGCTGTAGCTCCATCTCTCTTTGTGGCAGCGCGTAATAATGATCGACTAGTACATGCACGTACCAGTTCTGTAGTCGTTGTCCGTCCACAGTTGAGGCGGGGGTATGGGTGCTGACCAGTGTAGATGTAGCTGCGCGGCCCGTCTCCATTGAAAGAAGCATGGGCTTCTCTTTATCTTTGTCCTCGCCAGTTTCACCTCGCTTCGTGGCAATATCGTTGACGAAGCCGAGGTCTTGCGGCGTCTTGCCGAAAATCTTACACAATCTTCTGCGATACTTGATGTCCGGGAGGTGGACATCGCTTTCCCAGCGGCTCACACTGATGGTAGTGGTTCCTATCATCTCCGCGAGTCTATCCTGCGTCAGATTGTGACGGAGACGCTCATACCTTAAACGCTCTCCGGGGGTAGGATTCTTCGGGAGCTTCGGCGGCTGCGCGGCGTCGTTGTTCTCGGGCATCATCATCGCAGAAGGCTCTCCTTTCGGCCTCTGGACTTTTTTGATAAGTTGGTGATAACCGTTCGATGATTTTTATTGTAACACATCAAGAGCGCGCTAGAAGCCTCCTCTCTTCAAATGTCCACCATGATAAATATATGATAACTCAGCGATATTCTACTGAGCACTTGTCTGGATTATGATAGTCCACGCCGAACAAGTGGCATGCATCGATGCACTTTTGTTGCCATAGGGCAGCAGGCTGCATTGTGCTATGAAAGATCCTGCAACGGTTAAGAGATTTGAGGATGCAAGGCCAGATACTATGCTACTGCTGTGACCGGCCTGCGACGGCATGGTGCCAGAACTGGCGCCTGAATTGTCTCCACAGCTTCTGTGCCAGGCATGGAGATACGCTGTGTATGGATTGCCGGCTCATGCTCTCAGACGATGACGCGAGCGCGAGAGAAAGGGCACGGGCGCGCTTCTTCCATGACCTGCCGGCGTCGCTGCGCCAGCGACGTTTCCGACGGGGCTGAGATTACGCCAGCAGTCCTTTTAACCTGGCTCGTGTGTAGGCCGCCAGCGTATAGCCATCGGTCAAAAGGTCATCGCGTATCATAATCTCCAGATCTTCTACGGAAACGGGCACTATCTCGGCGATGCCCTCGCTTTTCTGGGGAGAGCCGTAGGCAGCAACTTCAGCGTAATAGAGCGCAACGTATTCAGTGCCCATGCCGCTATTTGGATACAGGTGGCCCAGTTCTTCGAGCCGCGTCGCGTCGGCCTCTATCTCTTCTTTCAACTCTTTGCGGGCATTCTTCTCGTTACTCAACCCTGGCGTACTGAAGCCGCGGGGTATCTCCAGGTGCCACAGGCGCGTAGCATGACGAAAATGACGTAGCAGGAGCACCTTATCATGGTAGCGCGGCAGGATTGCTACCCCTTGCACTCCCTGGATTGGCGCGGTAATGCGCAGGTAGGGACGGCGCTCTCCATCCGGAAATGCCACGGCGTCACGCAGCACAATGCAGTACCTATCTTCAAAGACCAGGCCGATGTGGCCCTGCTCCGGCGATAATCCTGCCTCGGCCAGCCCCTGCATTGTTGCCTGCTCGACGGCATTCATCTGCTCTTCGTCGGTCAGGATCTCGATGCCTCCGGGTACATTGATAAATAACTCGGGATGTTGTTCCATAAAGGCTCTATATGCTTTGCGTCTATCCAATGTGCATTGCTCCTCCGTTTTCAGGGAAACCTTACAATATCCTACAGATATTTCTATAGACAAGGTTCTTTTCAGTCAGGGTGCACACCAGCAATAGTACCAGCGGTATCTCTTGAACTGGATGTATGCACCCTGTCGCTCAGATGCTCTGTCTATTATAATATGGATGCGTATGCAGGCAGGGAAACACAGCAGCAACGCGATATGTACTTAACCCGGTGAAATATTCTGGAGAAGGAACATGCAACCTTACGATGAGGATGGCAGGCTAACACCGTCACAAAATAATGAGCAGAGACAAGAAGCGGCCTTCTCTTCTCAATCTGGCATCATCGAGCCTCCACAGTATATTACTGTGGATGAGGTCAAGAAGCTGCTCAAAGATCGAGACTGGAGGCAGCGCGTTATGGCAGCACGCGCCCTGGCGCGTTTTGGGAAAGCAGCTCCTATCGCTGCATTGCGTGGAGCGCTGCGCGACAACCAGAGGGAAGTACGTGTGGCTGCCTTAGAATCGTGCGCTGACCTTGCTCCCTATGTCCCTATTGCCCCCGTGCTTACAGCGCTGCTCGATGCCGAATGGTCGGTGCGCGCCGCTGCCGTATGGGCGCTGGGCCACTTTGAGGAGCGTGCTCCCCGCTCGCGCCTGCTCTCTATTTTGCACGACCCGGATGAGGATGCGCTGGTGCGTGCCTCGGCCCTGCATGCACTTGCCACGCTCGATCTACAGGCCGCGCTCCCGCACCTGATAGCAGCTCTGCGCAATCCAGAAGCCGATGTGCGCGAGGTGGCTGTCCTTTGCTTGAGCAAACTGCCCGCACAGGAAACCTGTCTCGCGCTCGCGGAAAGGTGGTCACAGGAAGAGGATGCGCTGGTAAAAGTGGCAATCATCCACGCTCTGGGTGAGGCGGATATACCCCTGCCGCAGATTTACAGAACCTTGCAAGCTGCACTTCATGATGAGGATACTCAGATACGCAAAGCAGCAGAGAAAGCCATAAACACTTTTGCTCTGCATATGCTCGGATGCCTGCAAAACGAAACGGAAGATCTAAAAAATAAGAAACAGGCAGTAGAAATATTGTATGATATACGAGCATATATACCCGATAAAGCCATCATCGACGCGCTTGGTAGTTCAACTGAACGCGTTGAACCCCGTTTCATTGAAATACTCAATGTGGAAGATATGCCCCCATTGACAGCAGATGTTCCCCTGGAAGGCACGGAAGATAAAGGCCCCTCTTTTATTCCTGAAGGGCCTGCCGAGCCTGAGATGCGGCGGGTCGGAGATATCGAGTTCATCGCCCTCACGCCGGCTCACCTTGCGGCACAGCCTCCGATTATCGCTCAGGCCCTGGATAACCAGTGGGTACCGCGCCAGATCTTGCGGCTGATTATGGAACACAAACTCACCTACGCCGATGTCGCTGCCTATATCGAACGAGAGGCCCGCGCGGAGTATATACGCTCGCTTATCAATGGGCGCAATGTCGTTATAAATCGCGCCTACTTCCACAATAATCCCGTGATCTTCAAAGATTTTCTACCCGGCAGCCGCAGCCGCCAGGCGTTCAAAGCTCTGCTAAACGGCGGCGTAATCATTCCTTTTCTGCATGGTCAGGAATATGCCCCTGACCAGCCACCCTCCTCTGGATATTCTACGCAACAGCTTGCCACCTGGCAGCAGGTCTGTAAGGAGGTGCGCATGGCCTGCGTGCGTGTGTCATGGAATGACGATGACTCCCGAAAACTGACGCAAACGATCATGCGACGCTTTCATGAACGGGTGTTCAGTGCTATTGATAATGACCAGGATACCTACAGGAAGGATTTCAACCTGGATGAGCGAGCAGCATCGGAGCTGCTTGAGCGTCTGGATGCTCTCTCACAGGAGGCGCGCCAGATCCGCAGGGGAGAAGGGCGTTTCATCACGCGTGAGGATATCTACAAGCAGTTTATTACGCGCGACGGCACCCCACCCAGTCAGCGCATCTACGACAACACAAAGCCTTTTGCTGCTGAGATCAAACAATATGTCGATCTGGCATATAATGCGAATCTAGCAGATGCGCTCAACGGTTTCTTGCTTACGCCAAAGGATACCCTGCCACGCAGCGTGCTCCAGGAGTGGGAACATGTTGCCAGGGATCGCAGCGCTCAACAATTTAATGTCCAGCAGATTATTCAACTGCTGCGCCAGCGCCTCTTTGATCTGGTACAGGCCGATCTCTATCTCAAATCCATGCGTATGCTCAGTCTGGAAGATGTGCTGGCGGTGCGCAGCACGGATGAGTGGCAGGCTTATGTCACTGCCCTGGATACGCTCCTTAAGGGGAGCCTGCTGGACTTCGCCGAGCAGGCCCCCATCATCTATCGCCAGTACGCCTTGCTGATGCGGCGCATTACAGAACTGCTACGGCTGCGCTACAGTAACATCAGCGCGACCAGTTTTACCGCTGCCTGGGAACCCGTCCCCACACTTGAAATCGATATTGGCGGCGCTAAAGCTGAAATCGTGTGGGACAGGGAGGGACCACGCATCGCATTTAGCGGCCTGGAGCGCCCACTCATGCCGGAGGACCGGGCGCTGTTCGTGGTCCGGCTCAAGGTTGGCGATCCCAACGACAGGTTGACGCGCGCCGACCTGTTTACGAACTTCGACTTTATGAAGGGCAAGCTTGATGCTGCCCTGGCGCAATGGGAGGAGTTACGCGCGAAACTGGGGGAGATCATGTCTACACGCGAACCCTCCCAGCGCGATCAGATGCTTGAGCCGACGCTGAACGAGCAGGAAAGGGCGATCTAAGAGCGCCAGTAGAGATTCTTGATGCGGGCCTTAATCGCGCGCTCAACGTCTGCTGGCCTCATGTCAAGTTTTAGCTCCTTCACAATTTTATCGGATAACATCCCTTCAAAGAAATAGAGCCGGAGCATGGTTTTTTCCTGCTCCCCCCATTGAGTGCTGGTAATATACTGCTCCAGGCGAGATCGCTCGTCGGCATGCACCTCAAAGTATGCCCTGCGCAGTTGTGCCAATCCCCGCTTTAATTGAGATTTAACGGTATCTTTGCTGCGATGCAACTCTTTTTCAATTTGCCGGGGTGTCTGACCATCCAGATAGAGCTGCATCGCATCGCGGTAAGCTTTGCTCACCTGCACACGCTTATTCCGGCTCCCTTTTAAGACAATAGCGCGCAGCCTCGCCACGACCTTCTTGCGTTCCCGCTGCTCATCTTCATCAATGACAACTTCTTCGGGCAAAGGATCCCGATCCACATCAATTTCATTATCCAATTCCATTACAAGTTGTTCAAAAGAGACGAAGCTGCGCCGCCCCTTCTGCTCATCGCTGGCGGACGGCGGATCCTTCCGCGCTGCTGCCTCTGTCTTCGGCGGATCCAGGGGAACGATTGCTTCAATCTGTGCTCCTTGTGGATCAGTGTGTCCCTGCGGACCGGCGTCCCTGGCTCTGGCCTCTCCCAATTCATGCCGCCGTTCACTCAATCCTACACGTCTGGCAATCTTCCAGAACCACCCCTCGATATCCTCAACAGGCTCAAAAGGCTCTCCATCACGTTCTTTCTTATAGAGAAACTCCAGGACTCTCAACTTCGCTTTATTGACAACATCATCGGGGTCGTGGGAGGGTATATCTCTCACAAGCGATCTGACAGCAGCACACAATTTTGCATGCTGGCTCTCGGTGTACTCCGCAAATTGTAATTTTAAATTTTCGTACTCCATTACATTACGCCACCACGTTTCCAGGGCTGTATCTCCTTTGTCGACGGAAGGAGCACGCGCAAAGTTCAACAGGAGATAGGTGCGTGTGGCTGTAACCAGGTTGCGGCATAGCCAGCGCAGTTCTCTCCCATCTTTGATGACACCCCATCTCGTCTTCTCTGCTGGAGTTGACTCTTGCTTATCTTTGTCAATAGTCCATTGTGAAATAAGTGTAGCTGCCTGTGCCTCTATCGCCACTCTGTTCTTCTCATCGGCAAGATAGTGGTCTATACGAAGGTAGCCTTCTTCCATGTTCATCTATACCTTCCTGAACTCGAAGAGGATACAAAACGAACCGCCTTTGGAGAGAAAACCATGAGTAATCGTGCGCTATTGTGAACATAGATGTCCTTGAGGTAACGTGCCGGTATAGTGCCACTACTGATAAGATCCCACATACTGACTCCTTTCAATGCATGTTCAAGATGACACTGGCTTCCATTGTAAAGGTTCTATTGGTGAAGATATATATTAAAGTTTAGCATATATTTCTGCTAAATTCTAACCCTGCTAAACTTACACTATGGCGTAATTACAAAATCTTTGGACTTAAAACATTATGCTCTGGATTATGAATATGTTAAAATATTTATAGTATGTATATTGCGAACATATTTTTAGATAGTCATGATCAACACACTTGACAATAAATCCGCCCTTCATGCTTGATTCGTGATTGAGTAAACGCTGCACTGCCTATCACTGCGCCTCTGATTGTAAAGACGGGATGAAGGAGGCGTGCTTAAAAGTGTGCTGTCCTGCTCTATCAACGGATCAGGAGATTACGCCGGTGCCTCAGCGCTATAAGGACGAGCTTGAACTACTGCTCACGCTGTACGCTATGAGTGCCTATGGTGTACGCAGTGTGCTGAGGGTTGGTGATGAAGTGGAGGCGCTCGTGTTTCGCATCAACGGGAAGTTGAGGCGCCTCGCGTAAGCCAGCGCGAGGTAAGTGGCGTCAGATACCGATAGAGGATGGCCTGGTAACGTTCAGGTCAGCGTTGCCAGGCATATCTTTACGGTCTGATCGGCACTGCTGGAGGCAATGGCCCTGCCATCGGAGGCCCAGACTACGTGTGTGACAGCGGCGCTATGGCAGTGAGAGGTGAAATCGCTATCGCTGTCGGTCCCCAGGCTTCCGACAGATACAGTCCCGCCTGCCCCGCCCACAGCGATACGCAGGTTATCAGGGGCGCAGGCAATGCTGGTTATTGCCTGGCCGTAGCTGTACTTGAATAGCCGACGCCCGCTCTCCGGTGTCTGCGGTGTGGCATAATACCCATGCACGGCTCCGCTGCCATCCGCCGAAACGATGAGTCGCCCATCCCGTGACCAGTCTATAGTGAGGATAGCGCTCAGGTGTCCTGGGTAGTTAAAAACCGGCCTCCGAGATGCAGTGCTCCAGACCTGCACCAGGGTGTCGTCTCCCGCGGAGGCGAGCATACTGCCATCGGGGGACCAGGCCAGCGCATTTACCAGGCTGCTATGCTGCCAGGAAACAACCGGTCTGCTCCAACCCTGGTGAAGCGGATTCAAGAAGACCTGGACCGTCCTGCCTCTGGCAACGGCCAGGTAGCGGTTAGAGGGATCTGGCGAGAAGGCCGTTGCCATGATAATAGCTTCTTCATCGTTCTCAAAGGGAGCCAGGCCGGGCACATTCCTGCCTGTACGGATGTCCCAGAGCCATAGTGCGGGATCGCGGCTGGCCGAAGATATATACCGGCCATCGTTGGTTATGGAAATGGAGGTAATAGCGTCGTGATGGCCGTGGTAGGATAGGTAAGGTTCTCCAGTGCCGGTGTTCCACAGGTCTATCCGGCCATCGGCACCACCGGAGGCGATAGAGCGGCCATCGGGTGAGTAGATCGCTGTTTGCACCTCGTCGTGGTGCCTGTGATATGTCAGCAGGATGCCTCCTAAACGTGGTGGGGCAGGTGATGGCACGATCCCTGGCTGTGGGGATGGCCCTCCATGTGGCTGACCAGAAGTGGTAAAGATCATAGGAGCAGACAAGACTGCACCCCCAACAATGGTTCCCAGCCCTAAAACTCCCAGCACTGTGCGGCGCGAAACATGCACGTGTGCGGGCGCTGCGCGGCGTGAACTATACGGCCCTACGGGCGCAGGTGTATAGGTCTGCGCAAGGGTAACTGGCACCTGTTGCTGTTCGCTAGCTGCGATCAGAGCGCTGGCAAAAGCTTCGACGGAACGATAGCGATCCTGCGGCTCTTTTGCCAACGCTTTCATGATGACGCGATTGATCTCCCCCGGAATAGCCGGGTTTCTTTCGCACAGGGAGGGCGGTGGAATACTCAGGTGCCTGGCAGCGATATCTTCTCCCTGAAAAGGGGGAGTGCCGCACAGCAGCTCGTAAGCAATCACCGCCAGGGAATACTGATCGCTGGCCGGCCCTGGCTCCCCGGCGCCCGCGTAGCCAGGAATGCATTCGGGGGCGCAGTAGAGATAGGTGCCGCGTGTCGCGCGCAGGCTAGCCGGGGATGTGCCAGATATTTTTGCAAGCATCTGTGCGAGGCCGAAGTCAATCAGGACAACCTCATCCTTATTGCGCCACATGATGTTTGCGGGCTTGACATCCAGGTGAAAGATCCCCTTCTTATGGACATGCTCTAAAGCAGAGGCAATCTGTTGCACATAGGAGACGACGGTTTTCAGGTCCGCGCACCGTCTATGACGAAGGTAGTCGAGCAGGTTCTTGCCTTCGATATAGTCCATGACGATGTAGGGGGTATTATCTTGAATGCCATAATCGCGCAGCCCCACAATGTGGGGATGATTATCGACTCTGGCTAGCGCCCATGCTTCCTGGTTAAATTTTTCCAGGTACTCCCGAGTCAACCTTTGGTGATCCAGGAGCTTGATGGCCGCAGGCCATCCAGGCTCCTTAAAATTCACATGCGACGCACGCCACACCTCGCCGTGTATACCCTTGCCTAAACGTTCTTCCAGGGTGTAATTCCCGACACGCTGGCCTCTAGACGGTCCTTTTGTGCTCATGGGTGGTGGCGATCCTCTATAGATGCAGCAGACGACGTAATAAGACCGGCAATAGTAACACCAACAATCCCAGATGTCCGGGAGAGCCTGGAGGCAGTCCTGGCTTCTTCTTACCTCCCCGCTTGCGCGGCGGTTTCAGAACTGCCAGCAAAGCATCGGCGAATGCCTGTATGCTGGGATAGCGCCCTCTCGGCTCGGATGCCAGCGCTTTCATGATGACGGCATCAATCTCACGAGGCAGCCTGGCGTTATACTCGCGTAAGGAGCGCGGTAGTTGCGATTGCTGTCCGCGTCGACTCGCGCCCCTGTCTTCGGCAATGGGATGGTGGCCGGTCAGCCATTCGTAGACAAGCACTGCCAGGGAATACTGATCGCTGGCAGGCGAGCCTTGCGGATTGTCACCCCGCATCTCCGGGGCCTTATAAAACAGAGCATCGGCGCGTCGTACTGCGTCGCCCTCACTGTGAAGCGCAGCGCTGATATAGTCGGCAGGAGTTGCGCGCAGCGCCAGACGAAAATCGCTCACGGCAATTTCGTCATCGTCGCCTATCAGCAAGATGTTCGAAGGCTTGAGATTCAGGTGCTCAATATTATGCTCATGAGCGTATTGCAATGCCTCCGCAATCTGCCCGACGTAGGATCGTACCGTTTCCATTGGCACAATTGTACCCGGAGGATGATGCTCGTCCAGGCTGCCGCGCGCAACATAATCCATGACGATGAAAAGGCTATGACCATCGCTCTCATCGATGCCGAAGTCGCGTATGCGCAACACATGGGGATGTCTCAGGCCAGAGAGAAGTTCCAGCCTGCGCCTGAAACCCTCCTGCCCCTGGCGATCAAGCCTTAGACCATTAAAGAGCTTGATGGCGACCTCGGTCCGGCTGGAGCGCGCTTCGCCACGATAGACAACAGACCAGGGGCCAGCCCCGATACGTTGCCGCAGGATATAGCTCCCGATAGTTCGTGGGTTCTCAGCGCTGAGTTCATCGGGATAGAGGGCATCGAGCACCATGACGGCTGTCTCGCTTATGTCCTCATCCTCATCATTCAGCGCCTCGCGCAATGCGCTCACGACCACCCGGCGTGGCAGCGTTCTGCGTTCCGCGAACTGACCCAGCGCCAGCAGCGCGGCCTCGCGCACTGGAGCGGGATACTTTTTCCCTGTAGCCTCGATGAGCGGTTGCAGCGCCTCCTCGCGTCCTGATTCGCCCAGAATGCGCGCGGCTCGTGCACGCGTCCCCGGCTTCTCAGCAAGACGCAAATCGGTTAAAATCTGCTCCAGCGGGAATTTGTCGCCCAGGGTGTGAAGCGCCGCGCTGCGCACATAGGGAGAATGGTCGTAGAGGGCCTTGATCAGTTCCGCCGGCCCTGCCAGTCCTTGCGCCATAAGTGAGCCGAGGGCGAAGGCCGCCTCCTCGCGTACCCGCCAGCGCGAATCGTCCAGAGCCTCTTCTATCTTCTCCTTCATCTCCCGTCCTCCCTGCTTGCCTGCGAGATAGAGCGCGGCGATACGCACCTCCTCATCCGCGTCGGCGAGGGCCTCGTATAACATATCTATGAGCCGCTTATCCCTTACGGTCTTCAATCCTCCCAGCGTCTCGATCAGCATGGCACGTAGCACTCCCTGGCTCTCCCTCCATGCGTCGAGGAGATGCCCCCTGACAACCTTTGCATGGTGGGGAGCGAGCTTTCTCAGGGCGTACAGTGCCGCCAGGCGCACGAGCTCTTCTTCTTCAGTATTGCTCAGGGCAGCGACGATGGGGTCGAGTGGAGCCTGTTCGCCCATCTCACCCAGGGTCAGGAGCGCCCGGGCGCGCACGCGTGCGTCCTTGCTATCCAGCGCTGCGAGAGGGTCTGCTACAGGGTCATACGACAGTCCGAGCCGTAGCAAGGCGTCAGGAAGGACAGAGGCGGGCAGTTGTGCCTCTTCCAGGTCTGATGGCCCGATGATTTGCGGCTTCTCAATGGCATCTTCTTGATGGTTACTGCGGTTCATGGCGTTAATCCTCTCCTTCTTCCAGATGTCTTTTCAAGATCTGATACAGCCGCTCACGAGCACGTCTGATCCAGCAATGGACTGTTGCTTTTGGAACACCGGGAAAACGGGCGCAAATCTCGGGTTCGCTCAATCCTTCGTAGCGTAACCAGGCTACCGTGCGATATGGCTCTGGCAGTTCGGCAATCGCATCTTCAATGATGATGCGCAGTTCTTCCATCTCCTCCCAGGTTTTAGATTCTGGGTCTTCCAGCATATCTAGTAGGATTTCATCGGACGGCTTAATAAAGGTTCCCCCTGGTATAGGCCCAATATCATAAAGGACGCTCCGGAGAACTGCAAACAGCCATGCTTTCGGGGACCTGATGACCTTCTCAGGGTGACGGCGTAGATGTATGTAAGCCTTCAAAAATGTAACTTGTACTGCATCTTTGGCATCGTTATCATTGCCTAAACGTTTATATGCCCACGCACGAAGGAGCAGAGTATATTGCTCCACGAGCTGTGTGATGAACGCGTTAAGTTCGTCGTCGTCCATGTTTGCCCTCCGGGTCCTTTTTAAAACTGCCGCAGCTATGAGAGAAGACCAGGGAACCGCTTCTACCATAGAAGACCGCAGTGCCGCGCCAGGGGGTGCAAAGTTCTGGACGAGCCGGTATCGGTGCGCCAGTGGATACTGGCACGAAGGCCAGTATCCGTTAGAGATCGTTGAGCTATGCGTTAGCGTTTGCATCTTGCTTATCCTGCTTTGTATCTTGATCTTGCTGCGCGGCGGGTGCGGGCAGCAGCAGAGGTTCGGCCACGTATTGCTGGACATCCAGCAGTAGAATGCGCTCAGGGTCGGGGAAGTCGATGCTGCGCGGGAGCGGTATGGGCTTCAAGCGCTGGCGGAAACGGTAGCTATACGACGACGGCGGAAGCAACAGGTAGCGAGCATGCAGCGGCTGCCGGCCCTGGCTGCGCCCGAAGGGCACGCTGCGGTTCAGCAGGCTGTGTATGATGGCGCGAGGGTCGTACTTGTGCCCCAATTGCCTTTCCAGTTGCGCCAGCACGCCTTCCTGCAACAACGCCTGGCGCAACTGCGGATGCTTATCGCGCCAGAACAGGTATGCCCAGATCGCCAGGGCATCGGCGGCGGGAGCGCTGGACAGGGTAGTGCCAGCAGGCTCGCTATAGGAGGTGTCGCCGCTCGCGCTTGCCGAGGCCAGCGTTGTCTGGCTGGCAGCCTGATTGATGCTCTCAATGAGTGTATCCAGAGCCGGGATCTGTTGCAGGCTGCGCTCACTGAGGCGCTGGTGGTAGTATGTGATAGCCGCCAGGTTATGGCCGGAGAGCGGATCGACGCAGAAACGCATGATCAGGGCCGCCACTGCGGTTGTGAAGAGATGGAGATGACGCTGCTCGCCGGTCATCTGCGTTGGCCTCTCCGCCAGATCGCGCTCGATCTCAACCACTTTTTCCACGCTCTGGGCGCGCAGCAGGAATTCCGCTAGTTCCCGCAAGGCCAGGGGTTCACCCTCAAACTGGGCTTTCACTGTGTTGTAGCCGCCGGTAAGGGTGGGGATTTCGAGCCGCTCATCGCGGATATGGAGGTTGAGATAGGGCCGAGAACTGGCCGGACCTGCTGCCTGGATATCGCCCTGACTGAGAAACAGGCGCTGTGCTGCCAGGAATTGCTGGTGCTTCGCCTGGTTCACAACCTCTTCCAGCATCTCATTCAGGCGCTCCATCCTGATATAGTAATCGCCCAGCTCGCCATCTTTATCGATCAGTTGCGCGCCTTTGAGGATATCCAGGGCGACCTCGCCAGCGATAAAATCGGTAACGGCGCACACGTCTATCCGGTGCAGTTCGCGCATTCTATCAACTATGCGTTTTCGCTCTGTATGCAATTGCCTCAGCCACCACACGAAGTAGAGGCTTTCGGCGAACACGATCAGCGCCGCGATCACCACCACCACAGCGCTCCAGTTCGGCACCAGCGCCAGCCAGGCAATGTAGCCTGTACTTGTGTCGTCGGACAGAGCTTGCAGGTTCTCGATGGAGAAATTGATGAACAGTCCGAAGAGCGCGAAGATCAGCAGCGCTACAACGAAGATCACTTCAACCCGCAGCCCCGAACGATTCTTATTGAGCAAGCCGGGGCCGCTGGCCGCACCTGCCACACCCATGAAGAGCAGCGCGAGGAGCCAGGCGCACAACTCAAGCACTGGCATGCCTTGCAGCGTCGCGTTGATCATCTGCACCGAGCGCATGGCCAGGAGGTGATGCAGCCAGGCAAAGCTCAGCAGAATTGTCACCAGGATCAGGAACATGAAGATCAGCAGGGTCAGCACAGCAAAGGTCTGCTTGAGGAGCAGCACGCCGCCGAAGAACGGCCAGCTCTCCAGGTGCTTTCTGAAGTCTTCGATCATCTGGTTCCCTTTGTGCTCCAGAGCCTGGCGCCGTGCCTGCAAGCTATCTTGAGCCGCTGCTGGATGCAGGGGGTGCACCTGGTGGCTGTCCAGAAAAGCGTGGATAATGGAGCCGAGTTGTGCCAGTTGCTCAAGTGCACGCGGCACCGCACTCGTGGCTCTGGTGAAAAAGGGCGCTGCGCCGAGGACTTGCTCAGCCTCGATCTGTAACTGGCCCAGTTCGATCACCCGTCGTTCGGCGGCGCTCTTGTGCTCGCGCGCACGCAGGGACTCTATCACCTGCGGCCCGCCCTGCAACAGTGCGCTCTGTAGCGATGGTTCGCCCTGTGCCGAGACATAGGTCTTTGCGAGTGCAGCAAGATATTCCTGCAAATCGCTCAGGGTGCTCTTGCCAATATTGAGGCTGAATTCGCTGGATGTGAAGCTGCGCCAGTTGCTTTCATTCGTCTGGAGGGCGCGTGCCAGGCCGTGCAGCGCAGGGGCATCGTCGGGGGCATGCTCAGCGATAGCTTTGTGCACACGGCTCTTCCAGCCATTAAACCAGGTATCCGCCATTTGCCGGATGCCGTGCCTCTCTTCATCGGGCAACTCCCGCCGCAGCTTCTCGATCACACTGCCAGCAAGACCGAAATTGAGCCAGCGTCTTCCCCAGCGCGCCGAGTATTCCAGCGCTGCCAGCCCTACCACGTAAGTATGCGCTGGCAGGGTGATGCCACGTCTATTGCTCTCGGCCTTCCCGGTCCCATTAGCGCCGGACTGTCCGTTCTGGCCGGCGTCGCTATCATCGGCGGATGCTACGTCCACGCCGAAGGGAGGGATCACCAGCAGGATGTAGAGCAGCAGTTCCGCCAGATAGGCTTGCATTACACCGGCGATGCTTGCTGCGTCCCTGCGGTAATCCTCACAGAGGATCAGCGAGTCCAGGTGCTCCCAGCTCTGGTTTCTCATTAGCCCATGAATGAGCTTTTCAGGCGGGCCACCTTCCCCCGGATGGCCCAGGCATAGCACAGTGGTATTGATGAGCGGGGCATACCCCGTCCGTGCTAATCGTTGAGCCTGCACCTTCAATCCTTCGGCGTAGATGGCGGCGGTTGTCAGGGACTCGGCCCGCGTAACGTCGGCGAGGAAGATGACGCGCACGGTTTCATCCTTGATGCTATTCCCGATAATACCGGCAATATCTCCGTCCTGAACCGCAGAGAAGTGATTGTTACGGATACGGTTAATCTCTTCCATCAGTTCCGCGATCTGCCGCTCGATAGGAAGGGCAGCCGGATCCTGACGCTGCCCATCGAGCAGCGAAGGTGGAACGCATCCTGTCAGTCCGCGCTGCTGCCCGGTGTGGTTGTGCGACGCAGTTTGCCCATCTGTTACCCACAGCGGCGCAATACTCTTGAAAGAGAGGAACTGGCTCAGATAGCGCCAGTGAGGGATATGCCCGATCCTCATCTCATCGGTCAGATCGGCGATCTCCATGCGCAGCCACTCTATCACCGTATCGTCACTGGTCCCGCGTGTATCGATGACCAGGGCAGCGGAGGGCAGTGGCAGATCATCGCGCTGCCCGGTGGGCGTTTCAATCATATGCTGCATATAGCTCAATCCTTCCCCGGCTGCCAACAGCAGGCAGCCATCATGTATCCGACAGAAGCCTTTCCCGCCTACCGGCAGGCTCACGCTCAAAGCTGGCGCACGCGATGGACGTGCAGGTACACAACCTTTTCCCCATCGGGAAAGAGCGCCAGTTGTGTCTGTTCCTTGCGCAATTGATCGAGCGAGCGAACGAACGCCGTACTTGCCTCGCCCGGCGCCATCAACAGGTACGAGTAGTCGCTGCCAGCAATCGCGCTCCGCCGTGTTGGCAGCGGGCAGCTACTGCGCAGCATATCCAGCACCTGCACGGGTGCGATCTTCTCATCTGCCATGCGCAGCAGGACATCTTCAGGTTCAAAGATCGCCGCCAGGTGCGGATCGTTGTTGAACTGGACGCCGATCCAGGCTGCCAGCGCTGTTGCCGGTGACGCCTGCCGCCGCCATGACTCATCAGTGCCGTTGCCCTGCCCCTGGGCTTGCTCCAGCAAGTTCTCTCTCAGGATGCTTGCCACCTCCAGAGCATGGCTGTTCAGTGCCTGCGGTTCCTGAAGATAACGCTCCTTGAGTCCTGTATATTGCCGTAACACAGGTAGCAGCGTTGAAGGATCGGGCAGCCTGATTTCGTCCGTCAGGGCTATAGCTGTCAACAGTGTCCCGAGCACCTGGAAACGCGTCTCCGGGCCGCGGGTGTGAGCGCTTTCCTGCCGGTTGAGCATTGAGGCGAGCAGTTCTGGCAGGCTTTCCGTGCCCAGAAGGCGCAAAAGCATTTCAGACAGCGGAGCCAGCGCCAGCGCTCCCGCTTTGAGTTCGCTGCTTGTGGAAAGGAATGCCTCTTCGATTTGCGGCCAGCGCACGATTTCCCAGCGTATAGTAGGATGGCGTCTCTCACCTTTCAGAACCGCTTTCAAGCGCGCATCGGCCAGAGCGTGCTGATATGCGGCCTGCTGCTGCACAACTGGCAAGCTTGTGGCAAGCTCATGCAGGCGCAGTTCGAAGGGACTTTGCTCTCCTTGCTCTGAATAGAGGTCGGCCCGGGTCAGCAGGGTCACGGCCACAGAGGCTGCGATCACTCTGCCTGCTCTGGAAAAATGTCCCCGGACAGTCTGACAGAGCCTGTCCCGCTGGTGGCGATACTCGCGCTGGATGGCCGCGTTGTGCGCCGCAAGGTAAAGCAGTGCTGCGCAGACCAGCGCGGCTACAAGCAGCACCTTGATTGCCCATATGGAAAGGGGCAATGCCGGAATCTGCTGCACTACAGATTGCCAGCCGAAACCGGTGATTACCAGTATGGCGAGGAGGATCACCATCGACCACGATATGACCGTTGCGCGCGGAATGCTCCCCAGCAGCGGCACGCGCCACAGCCTGATCTTCCTGCTCAGCCGGGCGGATGCCTGCTCGGCCTGGCGCTCAAAGTCAGCGCGACATTGATCCAGATCCGGAGGCTGCGACTCGCTCTCCCATAGCATGGCTGTGGACCCACGCAAGCATGCAAGCTGGCGAATGGCGCGCGGCAAAGCTCCTTGAGGTCCCTGGAAATGCTGTGCGACGAATTGCCTGGCAGCGGCAGAGAGCCGCGCCATTCTGGCCCACTGCCCGTCGCCCTCGTCCTCTGTGTAATGTGTCTGACAGTGGCGCCGGAATTGCTCCGGCAGCCCCGCCCTGCTCTCCAGGGCCTGTTGCAGCGTCCCGGCAGATCCGGTATAGAGCGTGCTCATCTGCTGACGCAGGGTTTCCATCTCGCGCAGCAGGGCGCGCGGCTGACGACCATGCGCGGAGGAGTCTGCGAGGATGCGCTGCAAGCGGGCAAAGGCCGCAAGCTCATCGCAGTTCCCTGCGAGCGCGGCAGGCACCACTTCCTGGAGTTCCTGCCACCAGTGTTGCAGCCAGTTCTGCACAGCGCGCCGCAGCAGGGGCTCCTCTTGCTCCAACCCATCTGTCGCGGCAATCGTTGCCAGGGCCTTCGCCGTTATGCCATAGTTCAGCCAGCGCGCGGCCCAGTGTGCCGAGTGTTCCAGCGCGGATGCTCCCAGGATAAAGGTAGACCAGGCCGGTGCAATGGCGGAGGCGAGGACCGGCACAGGCCGCGCGGAGGCATCCTCTGGCGTCTGAACGAAAGCGGCAGACCAGTACAATAACAGCGTATAGAGGATTAGCTCCGCCTGGGAAAGCTGAACCGGTCCGCCGACATAGGACTCGTCATCGCTGTAGCGCTCCAGCAGGAGAACGGTATCTATGGCTGCCGAATCGCGCCCCAACGCCTCGACGAGCGCACCGTCGGCGCTGGCGACCAGGGCGTTCAGGCAGAAGAGCACCGCTTGCAGTGGTGCGGCTCGCCCATGACGTGCAGGCCCATGCGCCTGCCAGGTCCATGCCTTTAGAAGCTGAGCATAGCACGCTGCGCGGCTCAATGATCCTGGCTCATCCATATCGACCACGAAGAAGACGCGCACGGTTGGGGCTATAGTATCGACCATCTCTGCAACTGTGGCTGCCGGTTCTCTCAGGCAATCCTGTGCCGCGCCTATACGGGCATTGCGCACGGCATCAAGATAGCTGCTGCCAATAAAGCCAGCCAGGTTCGCCTTATGCTGGATGGAGATCTGCTTGCCTGTACGCGTTGTGAGCACAAAGTTCGCCTCTTCCAGTGCTGTAGATGCCGCCGGGGCCAGCGTATGCAGGTGCAGAAAGTCGATACAGTCCGCCAGATAGCGCCAGCGTGGGATGGCCTGGTTGCGCAGCGCCGCCGCCAGGTCCTCCACGGCCACGACCAGATGCTCAAGGAGCGCGAAGCCCTCCTGCCTTCCCTGACGCACATCGATCACGACTGCCGGGGGCGGCAGAGGCAGGGCAGCGCATGTACCCCGGCCCTCTGCTGTTGTTGAATCACCGGCATAGAGAGACATCGTGAACACATCCTTTATATTTTGGACGGCTGCGTCTCGCTCTGCGCAGTCGTCGCCTTGCCACTGTTGCCGTTGAGCATGCTGTGATCCTCGACTTCCTCATGCTTCGTTTCCTCAGGCGGCACGGGCGGCCAGGACAATTCAGGAATGGTATCTACAGATTCCTCGACTACCGGATCGTGGAGATCGTAAAGGAATTTGATTACGCCCGTGCTCAGCACACGCTCTTCAGCGTCTTTGCCGCTATAGATAGGCACCCCCACATTCTGGTTGACGTAATCCAGGCTGCCTGCTGGAGCGTCGAGCCGCAGCAGAGCTTTCTGCCTGTGCCAGCGCTGGCGCCGTTTGAGGAAGGCATCCAGGCAGCGGCCACGCAGATCCTCTATCGCTGACATGGGGATGCCATCTACATAATAGAAGACAGCGATTTCAGTGGGGTCATCGGAGTGCAGGAGCGTGCATTGTCCCTGGGCGAAGGCCGCATCAAGTGCTCGCTCCAATTCGGCGCGCTGCTCTTCGCTGCGGTAGTAGGCGCTCACATGCCACTTCGGGCGGCTCTGCCCGGCAAGACCAGGGGTATACCTGACGAGAGTGGTGGCTTTCGTGGCGGCCTGCTTCATGCGTTGCTGGAGGATATCCTCTCCGGCCTGGTGCAGAATGTCGAGCACCGAATGCCTCTGCACTCCCTCGCGCACTTTCTCCTTAACATAGTCCGTTACTACGGCCAGCAGCCTGTCCACATTGCCCTTGAAAAGATCCTCCAGTTCCTCGCGCCCCTGCAACCACTGGCGAAATTCGGCAAGCTGATCGCCGCCCTGCACACGTGCCGAGAAGATGCTCACTCGTGCGGCATAGGCATTGATCTCATCGACATTGGAGAGCGCAAGGATATTGAGAAGGTGGCCGCTCTCAATGGAGAAATTCCTGCCACTGGCAGCGAGGAGTTCCCCTTCGCTGCGCTGGCGTCGCAACTTCTTCAGGACGATCTCCAGATCGCGTACAATTTCCTCGCAGCGCTGCTCCAGCGCCTCCAGGATCTTGATAGCGGTTGCACGGACATTGTCGCGCTGGTATTCTCTCAGGTTGCTCTTCATCGCCTCGGCCAGAAGTCGCACCTTCCTGGCGCGGTTGAAAGGCCACCATCCCTCCAACGCTTTGTAGCGGCGCTGTACAGGACTATCATCCACCGTCCTGCGTACATCGGCGCGCGCGATCTCCAGAACATTGCTCAGCAGCTCTCGTAGCGCGCTATATTCCGCGTGCAGCGTTGTCAGTGAAACGCCGGCCTTGCAGATCCGCTCTCCCCTGACAGCGTTGAGTTCTGCCAGAGCCACGTCAAGGAAGGCAACGCCATACTCCTCTATCTGGCGTCTGGCCTGTTTGATCTCCTCTTTATATTCTTGCCAGCTCCCCATCAGCCTCCGGCCCTTTTCGCGGTGCGGCATACCTTTGCGTGTGACAATGGCGTCAAGCTGCCTGCGCATCTGTCTCCAACCAATCGGCTCAGAGAGGTAGTCAACCAGGGCGCCGTAGCGGTCCTCGTGCGTCTCACCGGCCAGAGCTTCGGCGAATCTGCCCAGCAAGACGTTGCTGCGCTGGTCGGCGCTCTGCGTGTCAAAGGCCAGAGCATTGACCAGACGGGCCAGGTCTCGCTGAATCACCTGCTCTTCCAGGCGCCCCAGTCCAATAGTGATAACGGTGGCGAGGGAGAGGTGTGAGGGCAGATTCGTCTCGCTGGCAAGTTCACGCAGCGCAAAATTGTCTACCTCGCGCTCCTGAAATTCCGCGGGGAACTCCGTAGACGCATCGCTGCTCAGGCGGATGATCGTCGCCGCGGCTTCTTCCAGTTGTTCGAGGGAGGGAAGAACGAAGTCACTACCCCAGCCGATCATGATTTTGCGGCCCTGGTAGCCGCGTCGCCTGGTATCGTTCTGCGCCAGTTGTGAGGCTGCCAGTTCGGCATAAAGCGCGAGTGTATTCGCCAATCCCAGGTCGGTAGCATCCTGCGAGGGCTGCAAAATGTAGGTATCGCAGCGAATCACCGTGTGTGACGCCGAGTGGATGCCTGCCCGGCGAGCAGCATCGACGATAACCTCAATGAGGTGCTCCAGCGAACCGCTGCCCGTCGCTCCAACGGCACTGATGACGAGAGCGATAGCGATATCGGTACTGGCATCACCGCTGCGCGCCAGGGATGTCATGCTATCTTTGAGCCATTCCCGCAAGGCTTCGCGATTGACCTCGACAGCCCCGGCGCCGTTATAGCGAATGCCACCGCCACCCTGAGCATGCGTTGCCGGCAGCAGGCCGGGAAAGAGCATCCTATTCAGGTTCGGGTAGGTAGCGATATTGTTATACAGCGCCTGCATGTGTACGGGATCGATATTCATCTGAAACCATTCCTGGTCACGGATCGCTGGATAGCGATTGGGCAGATAGGCTGTATCGATGTAGCGCATCATGATATTGAGTGCGCTATGCGGGTGGGCCTGCCTCTGCCTGAGGATAATTTGTCCGACGCCGGCGGCAACGGTGCCTGCGGTGATGATGAGAAGTTTCCTGCTCATGTTTCTGCCTTCCTGTGTCTGTTTGCCGTTACAACAACCTTCAACTATCAAGACCTGCTTTTTTCGGTTCAGGGTTCATTCCCGCGTACTCCTTCCTCTTCTTCCAGATAGAGTACAGGCGTACTTTTGCCAGCGAGGATCAAGGACCCACCGGGCAGGGGAATCTCCTCTTTGCCCACCGGGATCGGCTGCGACCTGGCGTCTTCGCGCACCAGAACCGGCGGCGTTGCGCTGCCATCTCCGATGCTGAGGCCGCCGCCCGCGTGGTGCAATGTGAAATGAGCGCCATCAAAGGAGAACCCGCCATACCTTTCCAGTTCCCGAGCGCTGAGCCGCGATCTGAACAGGATCCGGTGTAGAGGGGAGCGAGCGAGCGCGATGCTCCTGAGTTCTTCCTCCTGCCCTCCCTGTTTCAACCTGCCAGACCAGGGGCCAGGTAAGAGCAAGAGCAGCAAAAGAAGCAGAAAAGCCACTGCAATTGGTGCGACGATGATCTCCGGCAGATAGTGATTTCTGATGCAGGAGAGGTTGCATGCGGGTGGGACGGTATGTTTTATCGTCGCCTTCGCCTGTTTCAAAGGAATAGTGACCTGCGCCTCCGCTGTCTCAACCGGTACCTGGCGGTAAGAAGCCTGGATCTGGATCTGCACCTGCCCGGCGGGTCCGGGCAGCGTGATCTGACGGCTGAAGTGTGAGCCATTGTTCTCCTGCACCAGCTCCACATCACGACTGAAAACGACCTGACTATTGACCAGCACAGCCACATGCGCGTTGACAACTGCCTCGTCGGGTTGAGGAATGATCGGCGTCGCGTCATTATAGAGCTGGGCTGTGATTTGCAGCGGTGCTCCAATAAACGCGATTGTTTGAACTGTGGGCTGAATTAATTGCGCATGCAGGCGCGATTCAACCAGGGCATAAACCTGTGCGCCATTATCTCCTCCAACCGTGATGGTGTAGGGGCCAGCCTGGTTGACGGCGGAGAGTCGCAAACTATCGATCTCGTAGTGCCGGTCAGTTGAACGTTGTAGAACCTGATCCAGCACTGGCTGTCCGTCGGGACCACGCAGCGTAATCTTGAACTGATTCTTGCTGCGGAAGATCACGAAAATGACCTTTCTGGCATAGGTATCAATAGAGGCGGTATAGCTGCTGTTGACGGGCAGGATATCTCTAAAGATGAGATGTTGCCAGTCAGCATAGAGCCGGGTTACGACCTGGGCCAGGTCTCGTGAATCGCGAACATAGACGTATGTACCTCCGGTATCCAGCGCGATATCGCGCAAAAGTCGATCTGCGCTCTGTCCATCCGCATGAGTAAGATCGAGCGCCAGGCCAAAGGTGCTGATTGGAATTCCCCGCATACAAAAGCGAGGCAACAGATTGGCGCGAATATCGCTGGCCTGATCAACGCCATTGATGGAGGCAGGATCGGGACTCCCATCGGTAACGATCACGACCCGCGACCCTGGCGGGGCACTTTTAAGCATGTCAATAGCTTTGTGCAGCGCGGGAGCAAGAGGCGTATCGCCTCCGATGGGATAGCTCTGGATAGCGCTCTTGAGCTGGTCCCGTTGTCCCTGGTCCGCCAGGGCAGCGGGGCCTAAGACCGGCGTTAGATCATGGCTGAAAGGAATAACCGCCATGACTCCCGGCCAGAGATCAGCGAGCGCTTTTGTGACGCTGGTGCTATAGCCATCGGGATCAGTCGCTCCAGGTTCATAGGTAAGGCTGCCCGAACGATCAAGCAGGACAATAAGCAGCGATTGGCCGGTAATAGCTGCGGGTGCCGGGCAGACGGAAGCACGATCAACATGATAACGTGTCATAGCATCGACCGGTTGTAATGAAATTACCAGAGTCATTACAGCGCCAAGGAGAACGGCAGTCGCAAGCCGTTGAAAAGTTCGCGGGTTGCGGATGCAGCGCATAGTTTAGCTCCTTTCAATAAGGCCCTTACGTAGTATGTGACCTTGTAAGGAACGGAAAAGGTGCACATTTTGCGCCGAATTTGTAGATAAGATTTGTAGTGAATCCTTAAACCTGGCTCACTCTCGATCAGCAAAATCGGGAGTGAGCTGTCGAGTACCTGATATAACAGACATCAGAAGAGAGAGGTACTCAGATTCATGGCCCCTCAACGCAAGAGTTATACGCCAGAATGCAAACTGAAAGTGGTGTTCGAAAGCATGCAGCGTGGTACCACATAAGAAGCCGTCTGCAAGCGATTCGGTATCTCCAGTTCGACGCTGCACCGTTGGAGAAAAGAGTTTGGGCAGCATGCCGAGAGCGTCTTTTACGATAAACGAGATCCGAAGCCAAAAGCACAAGCTCAGGGATACGCTCCAGGAGAATCTCCAGACGAGCTGAAAAAAATCATCGGCGAATTAACCGTACCGAATGAAATTCTAAAAAAAGTCTCGGGGCTGGTAGGCAAATAAGCACGGCACAGAAGGTGGAACGGGCGCGTCAATTGTGCCAGCCTCACGGCCCCTATGCCAAAGGCCAGGTCGCTCGCGCCTTGGGCAGAGCGCGCAGCACTCTCTATCTGCATGGAAAGCAGGCGCAAAATGACAAGCAGGTCGCCATCGCTATCGAAAGGTGATACGAACTTGATGACACGTTGGGCCACCGCCAACTGGCTGTGCTGCTCAAGATGGGGAAAAATCGGGTCAAGCGGGTAATGAAAAAATATAGCTTGGCGGCGTGTCGTAAGCGCAAGAAGTCCATCTACCCTGGGAAAGCCAGCAGCATCGTGCCCCACTTGCTGCGCCCACCAAAGGAGTCGCAGCAAGAGCAGGAAGACGCCCAGGAAGTCGTCTTCTCGGATATTTTTGAAGTCCCGTTGGCACATCGAACCAAAGTGCGCGGCTGCTTTGCCTTGTGGAAGCGCACCAGGCATATTCTCGCGCTGGCCTTTGATTACCACGTGCCGGCGGAACTGGTCGTCTCCACCATCCAGCAGATGCCCTTTGAAGTGCCCGGCTCGATTTTTCACGCGGATCAGGGCCGTCAATATGGGGCAGAAGCGACGCGCACGGCACTGCTGGAAAAAGGCTTTCTGCGCTCGATGAGTCGAGCCGGAACGCCCACCGATAACAGCTATGCCGAGCGCTTTGTCGGGACGTTTAAGCTGGCAGGAGCTGAAAGAAGGCGCTACCAGACGCTGGGGGCAGTTTCTTCGTGCGGCAGAGCGCTGGATCAACTTTTACAATCAGAAGCGGCAGCATGAGGGCATTGGCAACTGCTCGCCCGATCAGTTGGCTTGCCGTGAGAGACTTCCACCAGTTCCTTATCTGCCCTTCCTTTAACGTTCGTGGAATCGGGTACCTGACAGACATTCCCACGGAATTCTTCGGGAATTGGTCGACGAGGCGGTTCTTTCCCAGACAGTTCGCGATCCATGAGGGCATGCCCCAGCTTCGTGACGTAGCCCAGAAACACGCCGGCCTGGCAGTTCTCGACCTGACCGCTGGTGCCACAGGACTGCACGGCAACGCCCGCTGATTTGCAGCCGCGCCTGGGGAAACTGGTCTCGTCGAGCACGCCGATAGCCCCTTGCCTTCCCAACCGGGACAGCACATAGGTGCGCAGGTCATCGCGTACTCCCTCGGTATCCCAGACGGAGTGTGAAAGCAAGCGCTGCATGCCATCGGGGCGAGCTTCTCCGGCGTATTCAGCCAATTGCCACCCATTCTTGCGCGCGGTATCGCTCAAGATCCCTTGCAGATACTTCAAGACACGCCGATGCGGCTCTCTTCGGGCAAAGCGGGGCGCCAGACGAGCGTGGAGGCGAACCAGTTCGTGGGCCCACTGGAACACCTCGGCAGAGGTTGTTTTGTGCCCGGCGAGCGTGCTATGCTGGGATTGTTTCATGAACGGCTCCTTTCCGGTGAGATCTCTGAACGGTGGATGTACCTGTACAGCATCTCACATTTGAAGGCAGCGTTCACGAAGCTTTTTTCATGCACGGAAAAGGCTGCTCTGGTTCAGCTTAAAAGTGCGACTGTAGTGGACCGATGAAGGACCGGTCGAAGACTGCTCCAGGACCGGTGAAGGACTGGTCGAGGGCTGCTGTGGGACCGTTGTAGGACCGCTCCAGGACTTATGCAGTACCGGTCTGGGACCCATCGCCCCGGCTATACTTCCAGTGTTGAGGAAGACGATCTGCCCGGTGAGGCATCGTCTGAGCGCGATTAGCAGAGGCGCGCACCACGCAGCCCCGGGTTGCTCCGCCATCGAGGCGTTGACACACCTGGTGGCTGCACACGAAGACAGGATCGCTGGTCCTCCCTGTGAGTTGACTCCTGCTGTCTTCCACTCTGCTCGCAGGCCTTCAGGATGGCCTCGATCTGAGTTGCCGGTGGCATGCGTGAGGCGTGGCCCTGGAGGGATGCGGCTGACGCAGAGGCGTGCCGCGCTCCTCCTGTTCTTTCCTGGAGTCTCCTTCCCTTGATTAGGAAGGAGCTTCGCACATTCGCTTACCCGCTGCTCATTGTCTCTACGTCTCCCAGAACGGCTTCCTGGAAGAAAGGAGCCTCCCTTTGGGCAACCGCAAAAGCATCATTCGTCAGGCTATCGAACGGCTTGATAGCTTGATGGCAATCGGGCAGAGCCGTTTTGTGGCAAAGCAGGAGCAGTGCCCGCAGGGCACGCCGCGCTTTGCCTTTAGTACCGGGCTGATCCATTCCCATCGGACCCGGGTCGTCTATCAAGAGCAGGTGCTGCGCTTCCTCAACTGGTGTCGTGCCCATCATCACTTGCGCTACCTGGAGGAGGTCGAGCCACGCGCCGAGGAACTGGCCTGCGCCTACCTGCTCTCATACCTGCACGAAGGCAGGAGTGTCTATACCCTCTTGACGGAACGTCCGGCGCTGCGCCTCTTCTTCGGCGAGCGCAAGCTGGCCGAAGCAGTCACGCTGCCGAAGCGCCGGCGCGAAGATATCACGCGTTCGCGGCTGCCGGTGGCCTCAGATCGCCAGTTCCAGCCGGCCAACTGGCAGGGAGAGATCGCCTTCCTGGAGGCGTGGGGGCTGCGCCGTTCAGAGGCGACAGGACTGCGCGTCAACGAGGTGATCCCGCAGCCCGATGGCAAGGTGTACATCCTGGTGCGGCGCGGCAAAGGCGGAAGGCAGCGCATCTGAGGAGGAAGCATCAGGACGATCAACACTCCCTTCAAAAAAGCGGTTTCCCGACGTGGTTTTCTATGTTGAGCTTTCGGGTTTTCCCCTACAAAACCGAGCAGGCGGCGAAAGAAAGAGGTGCAGCATGCAGCAGCGCTCCTGGGCGCGTCACCCTACCCTGCATGCCTTCTGGCGGGTGTTTCTTGCGGGGAAATGGGTGACGCGCTCCTTTGGCCGGGTATACATGATGGTCGGTCACTTTGCCGTGCCAATGATGACGATGGCGGCGGGCTACCTCATGCTCTACGCCATCGACACCCATCATGGGCTGGCGGCACCAGTCGCGCATCCCTCTGTCTGGGACAGCCTGGCTACGGCTGCCAGTGGGATTATCAACGTCACCCCTGAACGGGTGTTTCCTGGAACAGTAGGATTCTGCATGCAAGCTCTCCTGCGCCGCCAATGGCTCCATGCCGCGCTTTACGCGGTTGTCAGCCTCATGTTTGCGGTGCTGACTATCAT
>Ga0070739_10001202_pt1 | contig 40543 bp, 33 predicted proteins | sample Coa_R1_7_FD_66445 | JGI IMG/M metagenome (GOLD analysis project Ga0070739, IMG submission 66445) | Surface soil microbial communities from Centralia Pennsylvania, which are recovering from an underground coalmine fire - Coalmine... | ecosystem: Environmental > Terrestrial > Soil > Unclassified ...
AGCGGCTCCCAGATACAGATGCGCAAGGTAATCTTCTGGCGCCTGCTGGACCGCCTGTTCCAGACGCAAAATCGCCGTGTTGGTATCGCCTTGCTGCAGAGCCTGGTAGCCTGCTTCCTGAGCCTCACTCATGCTGTTCGGACCCCATGCCTGAGCCGGACCTTGAAAGACCCGTCTGCGGGGCCCCTCCCCCGCTGTCCTTCGGACAACCCTCCTGCGGACGGAAAGGCTTTGAAATGGAGTCCCCGAAGGGAACTTTGGGCATGGGGCAGGGGTCCCCAGGGGCAGCAGTTTCAACTGCCCGCCTCTTTGCTGGATCGGGAGGCGCTCTCAACGCAGCTGCACCACGCGCTCGTCCGTGCGCAGGTCCCGCTGCCGCTGCAGATCGTGGACGGTGGCGCATAGATAGCGGTTGATGTCGATGCTGAAATCGATGCGCAGGCGCGCCTGCGTGCCGGAACCCGGCGGGGCAAGCCGGTACATGTCGCCCTCGTTCAAGACGACCACGCACTCGTTCTCTTCCAGCCCTTCAGGAGTCCAGTACTCGTTACCGTTGATGCGGCGAGTCCAGGGCAGCGAGACGCGTCCGGCGTAACCGACCTCGCAGACCGGCAGCCGGAAGTTGACCTGGCCCTCGGTGACGGCGTAGTAGCGCGTCTCGAAGGGGTTTGGCGTGGGATAGGCAGTGCCGCGCCGCACCAGACGCTCGTATTCGGGCCGCTGCTTGCTGTCGTTGTAGACTTTGATGGCGTAATCGTGGTGGACGATCTGGTCCACGCTGAAGCCCGCGCCGTAGACGGCGGCGCCCTTGACGACCGCCTCGAACGGCTCCCAGTAGTGGACCCGCTGCGCTCCAAACAGCCGCTCGAACAGCTCGCGCACTCCCGGCAGCAGGGTCGAGCCGCCTACCAGCAGCACGGCATCCAACTGCGACTCGTCGATCTCATGCCGGCAGTCGTCGAGGGTCGCATCCGTCAGCGTTTCCAGGCTCTTGTAGAGGCCCTGCTCCTCCAGTAGATTAAGGAACTCCTCGCGGGTCACTTCGATGCGACCGCCGCCCTGAAGCAGGAAATAGCTGCTGTCGGCGACATTGGCCTTGTTGCTCAAATCCTTCTTGATCGCCTCCGCCTGGGCCAGCAGCATCGGGCGAAGGGCATGCTGGTGCGCCCGCAGCTTCTCGCACCCCAGGTCGGCGATCCAGCTATCCACCGTTTCTCCGCCGAGGTTCAATCCCCGGCCTGCCAGCAGCTTGGCGCGGCGCAGACCGCCCCCGCCTTCCCGACCGGGTCCGACCGGAAAGGTGCGCACAATCGCCAGGTCCAGCGTTCCGCCGCCGAAATCGACCACCAGAATATGCTTCTCGTCGGTTAGGTCCAGACCGTAGCCGAGCGCCGCCGCCACCGGCTCGTCCAGCGTATTGAAGCGGGAGACGCCCAGCTTACGCGCGATGGAGGACAGCTCCGCGCGATAGGGCTCGTAGCTTTCGACCGGCACCGTCATCGTCAGATCGGTCACCTGGCCCTCGCGGCGCCACCAGCGCAGCAGGCGCATCAGGCGCTGGACGGTCGTGCGGTGGGGATCGAGGTTCTGCCGCTCGTACTCCGCCGTATGCTCCAGCAGCTCGCGCAGGAAGACGAGCGCGCACTGCCGCGCCGACACCGAATCGACGCCCACCTGCGCGACCGCCTGCTGGCTGGCTTTGGCCAGAGTCTTCTTAAACGAGCGCGCCAGCGGGCCCAGGGACGCCAGCTCCGACCCGTGAAGGATCTCCCGCGCGGCCAGAGCCGGACGCCCGATGATGGCCCGGTTCATATCCTGGAAATAGATGACCGAGGGGATGAGCGGGGTCTGCCAGGCCGGCTCGTAGTCGACCAGGTCTCCCAGTCCTATCGTGACGGCGTGCGTCCCTACCCACTTGGCAATCAGTGTATTGGTGGTTCCCAGATCAATCGCCCAATGCGTCTCCATACTCTACAGGCAAACCTTACTCTGTGGATTATGCGTCGCAGAATTAGCACTTGCGGGGCCGGCCGGGCCGCCGCCGGGAGGCGCATTCTCTCCCCTGATAGATACTACGAATCGCAGGCCGCACTTTACGTTAGGTTGGAGATCGGTGGAAATGGACCATTCTCCAGGCGCCGTCCTGCCGGACGAAAACGCGGGTCTCGTTGCAGGTCGTCCAGCGGGGCGCGCCGCCGGTATCGAAGGTCATCAGACGGGTATAGGTGACGATCCCCGTCTCTCCGAAGACCTGCACGCGGGGGGAGAGCAGATCGAAGCGCGCCGGCCGCAGATCCGGATGCTGCCCCATCTGCCGAATGAGCGCCAGGTGAAACTCCAGGCCGTCGACACGGTAAGGGCAGACGTCTTCGAAGCAGGAGAGGTCCGGACTGGATAGAGCCGCATACGTCTCGGCGTCGCCGGTATGGATCGCCTCCAGCATCCGCCAGGTGATCTCCAGCAGCTCTCGCTGCGTGGAGTCCAGACGCGCGGCCTCCGCCAGGGCGGCCTCGTACATACGTTCCTCCTAAAGCTCGCTGGCCGTCAGACTGCGGACTCGCTCGACATACTCCCGGTCGTAGGGGTCCAGGTCGCCGGCATTCCGATAGTGCTGCAGCGCCTGCCGCTCGTAGCCGAGCCGAACATAGGCATCGCCGAGCAGGCAATGATAGGAGGCGTTGTTGGGATCGAGGAGAAGCGCCTGGCGGAACGCCTCTGCCGCTTCGCGGCCATAGCTGGCCTGCAGGTAGAGCATCCCCAGACGCACGTTATAATAGGCGTCGTACGGCGAGAAGAGCGTAGCCTGCTGCATCTCGGCGATGGCCTCATTGAAGCGTCCCAGGCGGGCATAGTGATCGCCCAGCCAGAAATGATAGAACCCATCCTGAGGTACGAGATCGCGCGCGGTTTCCAGCTCGCGCGTCGCGCAGCTCATCAGGCCGACCGCCGCGTAGCAGTCACCCAGCTTATAGCGATAGAACGCATTGTCCGGCGCGAAGTCGACCGCCTTGCGGTATTCGATCAAGGCGGCATGCAGCCGTCCGTACCGCTTATACAGCTCTGCCAGAGCGAAGTGCGGCCTAGCGCGGCGCGGGCTAATCTTGGCCGCGCGCTTTCGTCGCGCGAGCGCCTGACCGGAGCCTTCTGCCCCTGCGGACGGAGTCGGCCCGTCGCTCGGACCGGCAGACTTCGCCTGATGCTCTGCTCCCATCGCGGCGCTCTCTTCCGCTGCCCTTTTCCCGGCGTCGCCCGTGCTTTCCGGCTCCTGGCTAGAATAGGCGTCTTGCGAGTTCACTCCTGTACCTCTTGATCCTGTGTTTCCATGCGAAGCGGATCTCAGCCGTAAAGCTGCTGTTCTCCCGAAACCTATTTTCCACACCCCGGCCTTTTTATCCTGCTTTGGCCGGCGCTTCTCCCTGAGATAGAAGAAACGCTCTCTTTCGCCTTTAGAAGATGCGGCGGCTATCCAACAGCAGGGTCACCGGGCCGTCGTTGACCAGCGTGACCTCCATGTGAGCCCCAAATGCTCCGTACTGCACCGGAACGCCCATCTCGGAAAGCGCCGCGCCAAATGCCCGATAGCTCTGCTCGGCCACCAGGCCGGAAGCCGCTTCGGTGAAGCTGGGGCGCCTCCCTTTACGGCAGTCTCCATAGAGCGTGAAATTCGAGACGACCAGCGCGCTGCCGCCCCTTTCCAACAGCGAGCGGTTTAGCTTTCCCTGATCATCTTCAAATACGCGCAGGTTGGCGATTTTATCCGCCAGAGCACGCCAATCCGCCTCCGTATCGTCCTGACGGACTCCCAGCAGAACAAGCAGTCCCTCACCGATGGCCCCCGCCTCCCGCTGCCCGGCCTCCTCGATAATTCGGATCGATGCGCGAAGGACTCGTTGTACGACCGCCCGCATGATGCCACCTTTCCGAGAAGAGACCTCATCTCTAACCCCTCCCCTTGGGAATGAGGGGGGGAGATCGGACACTAGAGTTAGCATACCGGCAATCTGTAGCGGCGTCAAGGCTTTGGGGAGGAGTCCGGCAGAATCGACAGCCAGGAAAAAGCCTCTATCTGCGCGGCTTTCCCTGAAATCAGAAAGAATGTGCAGACAGAGGCTCTCCACCGACACGAGGCATGTAGGTTAGGATCGTATCCGTTATGGTGTTATGGCGCTAGCGGGCGGCAGTCGCTCCGGTTCCATGCGTCCGGCCCGGCGAAAGCATGCGGACGTAGAAAACCGTCTTCTTGCATCCTCTCGCCGGGACCGGGTAGAGTGTTACCGATACTAGGGAGTGCCGGCCGCAGGCGCGGTCGGAGTATTCGCGTTGGGTATCGGCATCGGCGTCTGGGTGACCAGCGACAGGTCGGAAGCGCGGAACTGGTAGAGGGTGTTGCCCCTCTTCACAAAGACGAAGTCGCCACTGGCGGCCACAGCCCGGCGGCCCATTCCCATGCCCCGCATACGCCGAGAAGGCGGAGGCGTGGTAGCCGTCGTGTTCGGCGCCGGCAGTGTCGCCGTATTGGCCTGCGACAGGTCGGAAGTGCGGAACTGATAGAGCGTGTCCCCACGCAGCAGGTAGACAAAGCTGCCGCTCGCGGCGACGGAGCTCCAGCGTCCCATGTTGTCTGTACTGGTCGTGGTAGGCAGACTGTGCTGGGTCACCAGCGACAGGTCCGACGCGCGCATCTGATACAGGGTATCATCTTCCACCGTGTAGACGAAATCGCCGCTGGCGGCCATCGACTCGCCACCGTAGAAAGCCGGCCCGGCAGGCGGAGCTTCCTCGCGATAGTAGTACGCCTGGCTCTGCTGATACCCCGGCTCATAACTCGGCTCGTAATAAGCGGTCATGGCGCCGTTCTTCTCGCGGTTGGCCCAGAATTCCCGCTCGGCTTTCATCCGGTCGAGCTCGACATCATACGTCGAGCCGGGCGCCCAGTTGGTCTCGGTCCAGTCCGTCCAGTGGAGCGTGTTGATGACGCCGGGGGACCACTCCGGATATTTGAGCGGCTCCGGCAGCGCATAGTACGAGTTCCAATAGTCACGCCGTGTCTCATAGTACGGCGGATTGGTCGTCGTGGTCTGGGTGGTGGTCGTCTGCGTGACGGTGGTCGTCGGTGTCGCCTGCTGGGTCGTGGTCTGGGTGGTCGTGGACTGCGTGTTATCCTGCGCGGCGGCAGGGCCGCTCATGCCACATACCAGTGCCAGACCGCCCAGGACGGACAGAGGTAAGATCGGTGCAAGTCTGTGACGCGTTTGCATGGCTCTTTCTCCTTCGTGTTGGTAGAGTCGACGCCTCGTGCCTTTCCGAGCGAACGCGGAGCCTGATACCGCCGCATACGCCATATGCGTCCGCAATTCCAACGGCCAATAAGACGAGCCGGCTGCCGATTTTGTTTTCTTTTTTTCGTCAGGTATTGGCAGCCAGGCATAAGAAAGGAATGTAACATCCAACCATGGCACAGATCGCTCCGTTTCCCGGCATCCATTTTGCCCCGACGCGCGTGCCGCTTTCGGACGTGATCGCACCCCCCTACGACGTGCTTTCACCCGACGATCAGGCTGCCCTCTATGCGCGCAGCCCGGAGAATATCGTCCGGCTGATCCTCAACCGAGTGGAGCCGGGCGATGACTCCACACACAATCGCTATACCCGCGCCGCCGCCTTCCTGCAGGACGCTCTGGCGCGCGGGGTTCTGGTCCGCGACGAGACCCCCGGCTTCTATGAGTACCTGCAGCGATTCGCGCACCCGCTGGATCCCGGCCTTCGGCTGGAGCGCCGCGCGCTGTTTGTGGCGCTGAAGCTGGTACCCTACGCGGAAGGCGTGGTGCTGCCGCATGAGGAGACGCATCCTAAAGCCAAGGCCGACCGGCTGGAGCTGATGCGTGCCACGCAGGCCAATCCCGAGCCGATCTACGGCCTCTATGAAGACCACGATCAGTCGGTGGCTGCGAGCCTGCAGTCGAGCCGCGCTCAAGCCGATCCGCTCCTGCAGGCGGAAGTGCACGGCCCGCACGCCCCGCATGGGGAAGAGCATATCGTCTATCGTCACACGGACCCCGGCCTGCTTGCCGATCTGCAGGCCTTCTTCCAGCCGCGCCGCATCTGGATCGCCGACGGCCACCACCGCTACGAGACCGCGCTGAACTATCAGCAGGAAATGAGGGAAAAGGGAAAAGGGAAAAGGGAAAAGGAAGAAGCCTCAACACCCGACGCCCAACGCCTAACGCCCAGTGCCCATGACCTGCAGCCTTACGATAGGCTGCTCATCGGCCTGAGCGCCTTTGAAGATCCCGGCCTGGTCGTCCTGCCGACCCACCGGCTGGTTCGGAACGTGGCTCGCGAGCGGCTGGAAAGCTTCTCCCTGCAACTGGAACGCTACTTTTACGTACAGAAGATGCAGACGCCTTCGGCGCGACTCTGGCTCAAGCAGCAGGTCCCCGACGAGAAGCGCCTGGTGATCGTGGCACGAAGCAGCGCCTACGCGCTCACGCTGCGCGATCTGCATCTGGCAGATGCCGCCCTGGACTATCGCCACTCGCCGGCGTGGCGGCATCTGGACGTGACCATCCTGCAGGCGCTCGTTCTGGACCGGACGCTGGGCATCTCCTCGTCGGAATTAGCGCAAACGTCCGATGTCGCCTATACACGCGATGAGGACGACGCGGTCCAGAAGGTGGAAGCCGGCGAGTTCCAACTGGCCTGCCTGCTGCAGAACCCGACCGTCGCCGAGGTCCATGACGTGGCGGCAGCCGGAGACAAGATGCCGCAGAAATCTACCTATTTCTATCCCAAGCTCTGGAGTGGACTGATTCTGCGCACACTGACTTAAGGGAGAAAAGAATGCATCTGGGCAGCGCGTGGTACCCCGAACACTGGCCGGAAGAGCGGTGGCCGGAAGACCTCCGGCTCATGCGGGAGGCAGGCATGACCGTCTGCCGCATCGGCGAATTCGCCTGGAGTCGCATGGAGCCGATGGAAAGCCACTATGAGTTCGGGTGGCTGGAGCGCGCCGTCGAGCTGCTGGGCAACAACGGCCTGGCGGTCGTCCTGGGCACCCCGACCGCGGCGCCGCCGGCCTGGCTCACCCACCACCATCCGGACACGCTCGCCATCGAGCCGAGCGGGCGGCCTGCCCAGCACGGCAACCGCTGCCATGCCTCCCCGACCAGCTCCACCTACCAGAAGTACTGCCGCCGCATCGTCGAGCAGATGGCCCGCCGCTTCGGACAGGATGAGCGCGTCATCGGCTGGCAGATCGACAACGAATACAACCGCGTGGACTACTCCGAAAACACGCGCCGCCAGTTCCACGCTTTCCTTAAAGAACAGTACGGCGCCCTGGAGAACCTGAACGCGCGCTGGTCGACTGCCTACTGGAGCCAGACCTATACCGATTGGAGCGAGATTCCCCTGCCTATCGGCGGGCACAACCCCGGCCTCATGCTCGCCTTCCGGCACTTTATTACCCATGCCTGGCGTGAATTCCAGAAAGTGCAGATCGATACCCTGCGCGCCACCATCCGCCCCGAGCAGTGGATCACGCACAACTTTATGGGCTGGTTCGATGCCTTCGACCATTACAAAGTCGCGGAAGATTTAGACCTGGCCTCCTGGGACTGGTATGTCGGCACGGGGCATCACGACTATACACGGACCGGCGCCGTCCACGATCTGACCCGCGGCCTCAAGCGCAAGAACTTCTGGCTCATGGAGACCCAGCCCGGCGCGGTCAACTGGTCGGGCATCAACAATACCCTGTATAAAGGCGAAGGGCGCTGCATGGCCTGGCACGCCATTGCGCATGGCGCGGACGCGGTCCTCTACTGGCAGTGGCGTTCGGCGCCCAACGGACAGGAGCAGTTGCACGGCACGCTGCTCGGCGCGGACGGCGCGCCACGTCCCTTCTATACCGAAGTGCAGCAGTTCGGCAAAGATTTACAAGCTCTGGGTACGGCGCTCGACGGCACGACTCCCCGGAATGAGGTCGCCATTCTGCACTCCTATGACTCCCGCTGGTCGCTCGATTGGCAGAAGCACCACAAAGACTTCAACCCGGTCGAGCATCTCCTGCACTACTACCGGCCGCTGGCCGCGCGCAACACCGGCGTCGATATTATCTCTTCGGAGTCCTCTTTGGATGGTTACAAACTGGTCTTCGCGCCGAGCCTGGTTTTGCTGACCGAGGCTGCCATTCAGACCATCACGGATTTCGTCGAGAGCGGCGGCACGCTCGTGCTGACGGTCCGCTGCGGCCAGAAGGATCAGGACAACGCCCTCTTCCCTACCCTTCAGCCTGGCCCTTTGCGCGGCATCGCGGGCGCGGAGGTCGAGGATTTTTACGCGCTGGACGAGCCGGTCCCAATCCTGGCTTCCTGGCAGGGCGAGGCGGCCGGAGAAAGCCACCTCTGGGCCGAGCGGCTGCGTCCCCTGGACGCCTCCACGCAAGTCGTGGCCCGCTATGGCGAATCCAACGGCTGGCTGGACGGCCAGCCTGCCGTCACGGTCCATCCAGTCGGCCTTAAAGGCGGCAAGGTCCTCTATGTGGGAGCCATTCTCAACGAGGAGCTGCAAAACGGCCTGACGGACTGGATACTCTCTCAAACCCAGGTCTCACCTATCTATGCAAATGCTCCGGCAGGCGTGGAAGTCGCCCGCCGCGTCGCCCCCGACGGCCGCGCCATCTATCTGGTCATCAACCACAACCGCCAGCCGGTGCAGCTTTCCCTCGCCTCTCCGCTGTCCAGTCCTACTCGTGACCTACTCACCAGCACCGAGATTCGCCAGACCTTGTCCTTGCCTGCATACGGGGTATGCGCTCTTCAGCCTTCTATTACGAAGTGAGACCCTTGTTCGATCTGGGTAGCCCCTTGCTTTCTAAAAACCGGCGCAACGCTTGAAGGTTTGGATTTTTGTTGAACTGAGTAAAGACGACGGTATGCGCCTGACCGCCGTCTTCAACGGTCATGGTATATCGTAAGAAATCGGCCGCTCCGGAGGGTGGCTGATCTGCCACATCAGGTAACTGAAAGAAATTTGCCTCTTCGACTAGTCTCTCCAGTTCCTTTGCTTCATCGAGCGTCAGGTCCTTCGTGTCGATGGTGACTGGCCGGCTTAAGCCAGGCAGGAAAGCGAAGCCCCCCTCCTTTTTCAATTGAATTCGCATCCCAAAATCTCAGCTTCCCGGCACTTGAATGCCTACCTGTTGCCAGGCCTTCCTGACGGCTTGCTGTTCGTTGCTGTTGTCCCCAAAGAGATGTCCGGCATTGATGACAGTGCGTATGGCGAAATCCACGAAGGTGGCCGTATTTTGCAGACGCGGGTCCCGGATAGTCTCATACCAGATTCGGCCGGTTTTTTCCCACGCAAAGCCGCCTATCTGTGTGGCTGCCAGATAAAAGGCGTGATTGGGTATACCAGAATTGATATGGACGCCGCCATTATCCTCTGTGGTCTGCAAGAATTTGTCCATGGTCGCCGGTTGCGGATCTTGCCCTAATACCGGATCACTATACGCCGTCCCTGGCGCCTTCATCGAACGTATCGCTACGTCAGCGGCAGCATCTACCAGAAGGCCCGCGCCTATCAGCCAATCGGCCTGGTCCGCCGTCTGCTTCAATATAAACTGCTTGACTAAAGAGCCAAACACATCCGAGATGGACTCATTCAAGGCTCCTGGCTGCCCCATATATACCAGATTGACTTCATGGCCTGTGACGCCATGGGTAAGCTCATGGCCGATCACATCGATAGCGCTGGTAAAGCCACCGGTCTTGAAAATCTCTCCATCTCCATCGCCGAAAATCATCTGCTGGCCGTTCCAAAAAGCATTGTTATAGCCTTGCTCGTAGTGGATGGTCGCATCCAGATGCATGCCCTCGTCATCGATAGAGTTCCGGTTGTAAGCGGCGTGATAGAAGTCGAACGTATTCCCCAGTCCCTGATAGGCTGCCTGCACGGCGGGATCATCGACCAGGGGCGCTTGTCCCTCGTTTTGTACCACGTGACCGGGCAGTACATCCCCATTATCGGCGGTGTATATGGTCCGTTGTGCCTGTGTTGGGGTGGAGGCCATGAGCGCCTGATGGGCTCCATTCTCCAACAACTGATAGGTGGCGCGCGCCAAACGCATGGTAGGATCGATCACTAATGCCTTCAAAGCCGCATCCCGTTGCTTCTGGCTTCCATTCTTGAGGATCTGATGGAGAATATGCGGTGGCATGAAACACAAGATCGAATGGCGACCATGAGATAAAGTACACATTATTCGCTGCCTCCTCCGGTTTAATGCCTTCGATTATAACAACTCTGTCGCTATCTGTCCATAGCAAAATGACCGATCTGGTGTGAATTTCGTAACAGACTAACTGTGAATTTGCTAACACAGAGCTATAAATTTGTAAATTTTCGGTTCGCTAAGAAGGAGTTTTGCTGATGAGCATGAATCTGGTGATTGATCCTCGAGACAGTAAGGGATCCGAGGGATTTGTGCTTGCAACGAACATGGTAACTTAATCGCCTGAAAGGAGTAACACAATGTCAGGTCCCACACAAGACCCAGTAGAGGCGCATGCACGGCAGATCGCCGAGCAGGCGCGCGCCAAACTCCAGCAGGAACTCGCATTTGCCAAGGCTAAACAAGGTCAGGGCTTAATAGCGCCGGGAGCCGTCGCGCCGCAAGAACTGATCCCCTCCCCTGGCAAAGAACGCTGGGCTATCAAAACCGCCAACAGCCAGGATCAGGACAGGAACAATATCGACCCTACGGTCAAAACCGTTACGGTAGAAGATCTGCTTCTGATCCAACGCCCGGACGACATCCCCTTTACTCAGAACAATCCGCAGTACGATACACAACGCTCCACCACGGCGGAAAGGACCACCTACCAGTGCCAGGCTACCATCATCGCCTTTAAGATGGAGCAGGATGGAGACTACCACATCGTCATTCAAGGCAGTTCCGGCAACACGATGATCGTCGAAATCCCCGATCCGGATCCGGACTTTGTGACCGATAGCCTGTTCAAAGATCAGATTGCGGCTGCACGCCAGGCCTTCGATAACCAGTTGGGTCAGGGGGAAGCGTTCATGCAGCAGGTCAACCAGCTTGCCACCATCACGGGGATCGGTTTCTTCGATAGGATGCATGGTCAGACAGGCGTCGCTCAGACAAATGGATTGGAACTCCATCCTGTCATCGGCCTCAGCTTTGGGAATGGTGGCAATGCCGGTAACTGAGGAGGGAACTCTGGCAACGGCGGTGGTAATTCGGGTAACGGAGGCGGTAACCCCGGTAACGAAAGTTGAGCACAGCCCCTTCCGTCTTCTGAAGAAAGTAACAATGGGAAAACCCGGTACCTTTAACCGGGTTTTCCCTTACAATGGTAACAACGGCTAAGGATTTACCCTCGCCGGGTTTCCTGTCACGATGGAGGGAGATGCTGTATCCTTCTCTTCTTCGATAGCGGAATGAATTGCCATAACGACACATAAACAAACCACTCCATAGCACAGAATATCCCGACGGATGCGTTTTTTGAGATCCCTACCGACCGTCGCCGCGAGAACAGCCTTGGTCATCAGTGCGAGCACCGCGCCTAGCCAGACGGAAAAGGGAGCCATGTGTTCTTTGACCACGAGCGCAACGACACACATCTGGCCGGGATCACACCATTCGGAGAAGAAGATAAAGGCAAAGGCTTGGAGGGCCGCACGCGGCCCGGTCTCCAGCACTTTGGCCTCTTCCGCTTCCTTCTCCGATCTGCGGAACCAGAAAACCAGAGCCATACCTGCAAAGGTCGCCACACTCAATACCTTGACCAGCGCCCCTCCCTCCAATTCCTGCAGCCATCTTCCCCACAACACAGCCGCCAGCGTTTTCGCCATAAAGGCTGCCGTAATCCCGAACAGGATGGGAACCAGGCGATAGCGCACCGTCAATGATCCGATCGTGAACAGCGCCTTATCCCCCACCAGCATCTCGGAAAACAGGACGAGCAGATAGGCGGCAGGAAAGGGATATTGCAGAATGAGATGCCAGCTTTCTTGCAAACTTAACCAGAGATGAGTTACAGAGGTCATTTGCTTCTATCTCCATCTTGGCAGTTTCCTATTACTCGCATATATTCCATCTGTCCGCCTGAAATCCTGCCCCTCCTGCCTATAGTAAACTGTTAAATAAATCACACCCCTGGCGGCTCACTTTCATAAAGTGCCGCCCCTCGGTCGGATCCTATGGCTGGTATAATAGGTAGGAAGGAGAGTGCCACGTTCATGCCTGATTCATCCCCGGTAAGCTCTAAACACGACACGGAAACACAGCACCCGCTCCTGCGAGGTCTGAACCCGGTCCAGCGGGAAGCCGTTCAGTACGGAGACGGTCCCCTGCTCCTCTTCGCGGGCGCGGGCAGCGGCAAGACGCGCGTGCTGACGCATCGGGTGGCCTATCTCATCGCCTCAAAAGGCGTGTCGCCGCGCCACATCCTGGCCGTCACCTTCACCAACAAAGCCGCCCAGGAGATGAAAGAGCGCATCGGCAAGCTGGTCGGGGAGAACGTCGGCAAGCATCTGTGGATCGGCACCTTTCACGCCGTCTGCGCCCGCCTGCTGCGGGAATACGGCGACAAGATCGGTCTCAAACGCGACTTTGTGGTCTACGACGACAGCGACCAGCTCACCATCGTCCGCGAGTGCCTGCGCCAACTCAACCTGGATGATAAAAAGTTCCCGCCGCGCACGGTCCTCTCCCGCATCAGCAAAGCCAAAGAGAAGATGATCTCTCCGCAGGAGTGGCACAAGAACTTCGTCGGCTTCTTCGAGGACATCTGCGGCAAGGTCTACCCGCTCTATCAGGAAAAGCTGCGCCAGAACAACGCCCTCGACTTCGACGACCTGCTCATGGAGACCGTGCGCCTCTTCGACAGCCAGCCGGAGATCCTCGATCGCCTGCAGGACCGTTTCCGCTACATCCTCGTCGATGAGTACCAGGACGTCAACCACGTCCAGTATATGTTCCTCAACAAACTCGCTAATAAGTATCAAAACCTGACAATAGTGGGCGATGACGACCAGTGCCTTCCGTCCGGCACGCTGATACGAACGATGGAAGGCTGCAAGCCCATTGAAACTGTCCGGGTAGGCGATACTGTCTTTGGCACGGGCGGGAGCAGCACGCTCATCCCTGGCCGGGTGGCTCATGTCCACAAAGGCCGGTACGAAGGCGATCTTTATACTATTCGCGCTGGCGAGAATGTGCTGCGCGGCACGCCGCATCATATCGTGCTGGGACGGCTGGAGGCGCTGCCGGAGCGCTATTACGTTTACCTCATGTACCGAGCAGACCGGGGTTATCGTATCGGCGTGACCAAGTGCAGCCAGCGAGGCTGGACGGCGGGCGTGGCCCACGACCAACACGGCTTTATTGTCCGCTCCAATCAGGAGCATGCGGACAAGCTCTGGATCTTAAAGATCACCGATTCCTTTAGCGAAGCGCGGTTCTGGGAAGAGTTCTATTCCGCCAAGTACGGCATCCCCACAATGGTCTTCCACGTCATCGGACGAAACATGCCGGTTGATGAAGCCTGGATCAAGCGTCTATATGCGGCTCTGGATACAGAGGTTGCGGCACGTCGCCTGATGTCCGACCTGGATATGCATCCGAATTTCCCGCATTATCGCCCGCAGAATGGAACGCGCCGGCAGACTCTCAATCTGGTCATGTTCGGAGGATTTCGCACCTCTCGCCGCATGGCGCTGGGCGAGCATCGCATCCAATGGTGCTCCAATCGCGCCGAAATCGCCGACCGGCTGAAAGCGGAAGGCTATTCTATCCGCCCTGGCAAGCTGGGGGGCTTTCGCCTGGAAACCTGCCGCAGTTCCTATCACGAGGCGGTATGCCTGGTAAAGGAGATCGCACAGGCTGGAGGACTGGACATCCAGTATCGGGCGAAAGTGGACGGGCAGATTTACGCTTTCCTGCCCCTCTCGCATCTGCATCAGGGTATGCGTGTCCTGGTCCATTCCGAGGAAGGTAAGCTCGTCGAGGCGGAAGTCGAAGAGGTCACGAGAGAAAGCTATTCCGGCGATGTCTACGACCTGGAAGTGGATCGAACTCATACCTACCTGGCGGGAGACCTGCTCGTCCATAACTCGATCTATCAGTTCCGGGGGGCGGACGTTGGCCTGATCTTGCAATTCGAGAAAGACTATCCGCACGCCAAAGTGCTCAAGCTGGAGCAGAACTACCGCTCGACCAAGACCATCCTGGAGGCTGCCTATGGCGTTGTCCGGCATAACCGGGGCCGCAAGGACAAGAAGCTCTGGACCGAGAACGAGGTCGGCATCCCTCTGACGCTCCGCGAAGCCGAGAACGAGCAGGAAGAGGCCGTCTGGCTCGTCCGCAAAATCCGGGACGAAGTGCTCAAGCCGGGCGGGCGTAAATGGAGCGACTTCGCCATCCTCTACCGCACCAACGCCCAGTCCCGTATTCTGGAAGAGGTCTTTCTCACCTTCAATTCGCCCTATAAGATCGTTGGAGGCGTGCGCTTCTACGAGCGCAAAGAGATCAAGGATGTGATGGCCTACCTGCGCGTCCTCCATAATCCCGCCGACAGCATCAGCCTGCGGCGCATCCTCAACGTCCCGGTCCGTGGGATCGGAGCGACGACGCTGGCCGCGCTCGACGAGGAGATGCAGATGTCGGGCCACAGCCTCTGGGCCGTGCTGCAGGATGTCGATACGCTCTCGCAGGTCCAGCCGCGCACGCGCGTCAAGCTCGCCGAGTTCACCAGCCTGATCGCCTCCCTGCGCGCAGAGAAGGAAAATCTTACTGTGACGGATCTGACTCAGCGCGTGCTGGAGCGCAGCGGCTACCAGCGGGCGCTCGAAGAGGAGAGCACCATCGAGGCGCAGACGCGCCTGGAGAACGTCAAAGAGCTGCTGTCGGTGACCAAGGAGTTCGAGGCCACGGCAGAGACGTCCACGCTCGGCGCGTTCCTGGAGCAGGTCTCGCTCGTCTCCGACATCGATTCGCTCGACCAGTCCGCCGACGCCGTGACCATGATGACCCTCCATTCCGCCAAGGGCCTGGAGTTTCCGGTCGTGTTCCTGGTGGGCATGGAGGAGTGCGTGTTCCCGCACCTGCGCTCGATGGAGAGTGACCGGGAATTGGAGGAGGAGCGGCGCCTCTGCTATGTGGGGATCACGCGGGCGCGGGAAGAGCTCTATCTAAGCTGCGCCGCCCGCCGCTCCCTGTTCGGCAGCATCGCCTACAACCCGCCGTCGCGCTTCCTCAAGGAGATCCCGCAAGACCTTTTCCAATCCGAGTATGGTGGTCGCGGCCCCGCCGTCTCCAGCTTCGATCCCGACGCCGACGAGCGCCAGGGCCGGCAGCCGGCGAAGGAGAAAAAGCTGTGGGTCTCTGCGCCGGACGTACCGGGCCGCGTGCAGGCCGCCAACAACAGCGGCTTCAAAGTCGGGCAGAAGGTGCGGCACGCGACCTTCGGAATGGGCGTGGTGCTCAAGGTCTCCGGCGAAGGCGAGAACACAACGGTCGAAGTCGTATTCCCCAATGTCGGGCCGAAGAAGCTCGTTCTGGCCTACGCCAGGCTGGAAAAGGTCAAATAGATGGCCCTTCCGGTTTACGACGCGATCGCGGAGTGGTATGCTGCGTACGTTCAGAACTCTCCCGCGCACTCGCTGGCGCTTCCCGCCGTTCTGGAGTTGTGCGGGAACGTGACCGGACAGCAGGTCTGCGATCTGGCCTGCGGCGAGGGGATCGTGGCGCGGGCGCTGGCGGAACGCGGGGCCGTCGTCACCGGTATCGACCTTTCCATCCGCCTCCTGGAGATCGCGTCCCGGCAGGAGCAGGCCGCGCCGCTGGGGATCTCCTATCTTCAGGGCGATGCGCAGACTCTCGACAACATTCCCGACGCGCGCTTTGATACGGTGGTCTGCAACCTGGCGCTGATGGATTTTCCCGATCTGCCGGCGACCCTGGCAACGGTCGCGCGTCTCCTGCGCCCCCAGGGCCGTTTCGTCTTCACGATCGTCCATCCTTGCTTCCAGACGCCGGACTCGCGCTGGACCGGCAAGGCCGGTGGCACGGTAAAGCGCGAGGTACGCGCCTATTTTCGAGAAGGCTACTGGCGCTCGGACAACCCGAACGGCGTCCGTGGAAATGCCGGCTGCTACCATCGGACGCTCAGCGCCTACGTCAACGCGCTGACGGAGGTTGGCCTGATCGTCGAGCGCATGGCTGAGCCGCAGGCGCAGGATGAGGTTTCGGCGCGCGTCCCCGGCTATCGGGAGGTCCCCGTGATTCTGGCCGTCCGGTGCATATTGATGCGTCCAATGTCCGCTTCCACTGCCTGATTCGGGCGACTGAAGTCGCAGCCCCTGGCGCCCCTACCCCATGCCCAAAGTCGCCCTTCGGCGACTAGAGCCGTTAGGCTTTTCCCCTGCTTATGAGCCGGGCGAGGCTGGAAGGCAGAGGCAAAAGCTTACCGTGGCAGTCCGCGCAGGCGGACTTCGTGCCTTTGTTGCTGCGACTTCAGTCGCCCGAATACACCCGGCAATGACAAGGAGTTGTGTTGAAAGAATCGAAAGTGATTGCCGCGTTAAGAGCGGCATGGGAGCGGGAGATCGAAGCGGCGCAGCTCTACCGAGTCCTGGGGGAAACCCAGGAAGATGAGCGGCGGAGATCGATCTTCGAGCGGCTGGCCCAGGCGGAAGAGGACCACGCCCGCCAGTTCGCGGCGCGCATCGCCGCGCTGGGCGGCGCGCCTCCCAGAGAGCAGCAGGCCACCCCCACAGCTGCCCAGCGCCTCATGGCCCGCACGCTCGGCACGGATGCCATGCTGCGCCGCGTCGAGGCCGAAGAGGAGCGCAATGCCGCGCTGTTCGATCATCACGCGCAGGCGCTGGCCGCCGATACCGAATCGTATTCCCTTTTCACCCGAATCGAGGACGAAGAGAAGCAGCATGCCAGCCTGCTACACTCGCTCAAAGCACCCGACGAGCCGCGCAGCCGCCTGGAAGCCATCCTCAAGGGCGAGAAGTGGCATGTCTCGACCGGAAGCTGGATCGGCGACTCCATCTACGGCATCAACGACGGCCTGGGCGCGGTGTTCGGCGTCGTCAGCGGCATGGCCGGCTACTCGGGCAGCCGCAACGTGCAGTACGTGCTCGTCTCCGGCCTGTTCGCCATGCTGGCCTCCGCGCTCTCGATGGGCTCCAGCGCCTACATGGCCGCCAAATCCGAGCGCGAAGTCTATTCCGCCGAGATCGACCGGGAACGTCTGGAGATCGAGCAGTCGCCCGAGCACGAAAAGGAAGAGCTGGAGCTGCTCTACCAACTGAAAGGCTTCTCTCCCTCGGAAGCGCGGATGATGACCGAGCGCATCGCCGCCCAGCCCGACCAGTTCCTCAAGACCATGGCGCAGGAAGAGCTGGGCCTGAGCGAGCGCCACTTCCCCAATCCCTGGACCGGCGCCGCCTCCGCCGCCATCTCCACCGCCGTCGGCGGCATTATCCCCGTCCTGCCCTTCTTCTTCCTGCACGGAATCCCGGCAGTCATCGCGGCCGCGATCATCGGCATGGGCGCGCACTTCGTCGTCGGCGCGGCCAAAAGCCTCATCACCGCCCGCTCCTGGTGGGCCAGCGGCCTGGAGATGACCCTGATCGGCTTCATCTCCGGCGGCGTCACCTACGGCCTCGGCACTCTCTTCCACACAGTTTAAAATACAGGCTCCTCCGGAACTCGATGGCTCCAAACGGGTACAATACCAACTGTGCGGAAACTCTGCCCCAGTAAAGGAGTAACACGACATGCGGCGTCTTCTCCCCATCTCTATCGCTATCGCAGCGGCAATCGCCGTAATAGCGGTCAGCGCGACCGCGAGCCGGCACCGGCACAAGCACATTTCCCTGCCGGATCGGCCCAATCCGGACGGATCGGTCACCCTGCCGAACGGCTGGCATCTCACTCCAGCAGGCCGCTCCCTGCCTCTGCCCGGTGACCTGCCCGCGCAGATGCTGTTCACCCCGGACGGCAAGTACCTGCTCATCAGCACCGACGGCTTCCACGACCACACGGTCAATGTCCTGGACCTCGCTTCCGAGAAGATCGTCCAGTCGGTAGATGTCGGCAAGGACTGGGCCGGCATGAGTCTCGATCCCACCAGCGGCGCCGTCTACATTTCCAGCGGCGGGCCACCCAGCAAGGACTTCCAGAACGAGGCGGCCCAGCATGGAGCCACTCCGGAGATACTGGCCTCCCTGAGTGCTTCTGTGCAAAGGCTGGCCTGGAGCGACGGCAAGCTGACCCGGCTCTCCCCACTGGAGATTTCCGGCCTGGCGGAGAAGGACCGCTTCACCGCAGGACTGGCGACCGGCAAAGACGGCGCGCTCTACGTGGTCAACACGCAGAACGATACGGTCTATCGCCTTCGCGGCACGCCGCAGACCTTGGATGGCAGCGCACAGGTCGGCTACCGGCCGTATGGCGTCGCGGTTTCGCCGGATGGGCAGGAGATCGCCGTCTCCAACTGGGGCGATAAGTCGGTCAGCCTGTTGAGCGCAGCCCGCTTCACCGAGGGCTTCCGCATCCCGGTCGGCGCGCATCCCAATGCGCTCGTCTATGCGCCCGATGGACGGCTGTTCGTCGCCAATGCCGGCTCCAATAGCGTCAGCGTGATCTCCAACGGCAGCGTCGTGGAGACGATCCAGACCGCGCTCGATCCGAAAGCGCCCGTCGGCTCGACCCCGGACGCCCTGGCCCTCACGCCGGATGGCAAGCGCCTCTTCGTCGCCAACGCGGACAATAATGACGTGGCGGTGGTGGACATCTCGAACGCCCGCGAGTCGCGCGTCCTCGGCTTCATCCCGACCGGCTGGTATCCCAGCGCCCTGGCCGTCTCTCCGGATGGCCGCAAGCTCTACGTCGGGGTCGGCAAGGGACTGCGATTCCGCGCCAACGTGCCCCTGCAGACCAAAGACCCGGATCAGGTCGGCCCGACCAAATTCGACTATATCGGTAACGTCCTGAGCGGTGCCGTCTCTATCGTGGATGTGCCGGACAGCCGGCAGCTCGCTGCCTACACGCGCCAGGTCCTCGCCAACGTGCCGCAGCCGAATGCCGGTGTCGATCCCCAGGCGATCCGGGCCGCCAACAACGCCTTCCGCAAGATCAAGCACGTTCTCTTCATCATCCGGGAGAACCGCACCTACGACCAGGTCTTCGGCGACATGAAACAGGGCAACAGCGATCCGAATCTGGTCCTTTTCGGCGAGCAGGTCACCCCCAACGCCCACGCGCTCGTCTCTCGCTATGTGCTGCTGGACAACCTCTACTGCAACGGCGAGGTTTCCGAAGACGGCCATCAGTGGTGCAACGCCGCCTACGCGACCGACTTCACCGAGCGCGCCTGGGTCAATACTTACAGCGATCGTGGCGAACCCGACTCCGACGAGCGCCTGCAAGCCTCTCCTGCCGGCTACCTGTGGGACAACTGCGCCCGCCACGGCCTGACCTATCGCAGCTATGGCGAGTTCGCCTTCTTCAAATCCAATCCCAATAGCCCTCCGGTCTTCGACGGCGACAAGGGACTCAGCGGCCATGCCAGCCTGCTCTGGTCGCAGGCAGGAGGCCGCGACCCGCAGAGGGCCGAGGCCTTCATAACCGAGCTTCACGAGGCCGAGAAGACCGGCGAGTGGCCGCAGTACATGGTGATGTCGCTGGGCGAGGATCACACGCAGGGGCTGGAGGCCGGCGCCTACACGCCGATCGCCCACGTCGCCTCCAACGACCAGGCACTCGGCAAGATGGTCGAGGCCATCAGCCATTCGCGCTTCTGGAAAGAGACTGCCATCTTCGTCATCGAGGACGATGCGCAGAACGGGCCGGACCACGTGGACGCGCACCGCACGGCTGGGCTGGTGATCTCGCCCTACGTGAAGCGCAATACGGTCGATAGCACTCACTACACCACCGCTTCGATGATCCACACGATGGAGCTGATTCTGAAGCTGCCTCCCATGACCCAGTACGACGCGGCGGCGACCCCGCTCTACAATAGCTTCACGGACCAGCCGCTGCAGACCGCTTATACCGATCTGCCGGCGCGCGTGAACCTGGAAGCGCGCAACCCGACCACCGGCCAGGGCGCCTCCGCTTCCGCCAAACTGGACTTCTCCGGCTACGACCGTGCCGATCCCGATGCGCTCAACGCCATTCTCTGGCACGCGCTCAAACCGGGTATTCCCCTGCCCGCTCCCGTCCACTCGTTCCAGTCCGCCAGCCTGTAAAAAAATAAACCACTCGCTTGCGAGCGAGCGGGTGGTTTATTTTCCACAACCTGACAGTCGGTACACGCTTACAGAGAAGGGTGTTGGCGGTGCCAGTCGGTGTCGCGCTGGAAGGTCATCGCGAGTGCGAGAATCGTCTGCTCCCCGTAGGGCGGGCCGATGATCTCCAGGCCCATCGGCAAGTGGTCTTTGCCGAATCCCATGGGGATCGAAATGGAAGGCCAGCCCGCCAGGTTGCCCGGCCCGCCGTTGCCACCCCACGGCTCGGTGATCTCGTTGAGGCTCTTATCGACCGGCGTGGCGACCAGGAGCAGTGTCGGCGCGATCAAGGCATCGAACTGGTCCCACATCGTGTTGAGGGCGTCGAGGGCGATGTTGCGAATCCGCAGAGCGCGCAGATAGTCGGCGGCGGGCACGGCTAGCCCGGCAATCAGCCCGGCCTGCTGGGACGGATCGGCCAGCAAGCTCAGCTTCTCGCTACGGATCAGATTCTCGAAAGCGGCGGAGCCTTCCGCATTGACGATCATGCCCGCGGCGCCATCGTAGGGAATGTTCGGTGGGTATTTGGCGTCCTTGAGAGAAAAGCCGCGTTTCACGAACACCGCTTTCGCGGCCTCGAACAACTGATGCGCCTCCGGCGCTTTACTGTAGTCGTGCGGCAGGATCCCCAGCCGCACGCTCTTATCGGCGGGCCGCGCCCGGAAAGAGAAGCGCTCGGTCGCGCTGGAAGAATCTTTGGGATCGTGGCCGGCGATCGCCTGCAGGATATGGCCGCAGTCTTCCGCCGAGCGGGCCATCGGGCCGAGCTTGTCCAGGGTCCAGCAGAGCGCCATCGCGCCGAAGCGGCTGACGCGTCCGTAGGTGGGCCGCAGGCCGCTGATGCCGCAGAATGCGGCGGGAACCGTGATGCTGCCCCAGGTCTCCGTGCCGATGGCGAACCCGACCGCGCCCGCCCCTACCGACGCGCCCGATCCCGAGGAAGAGCCGCCGGACCAACGGTCCGGGTTCCACGGGCAGCGGCCCGGCCCCTGAAGCGATGCCGACGCATACTCATACCCTCCCCCACCAGCCAGCTCCACCATCGCCAGCTTGGCGAGCAATACCGCGCCCGCCTCGCGCAGCCGCTCGATTACCGTGGCGTCGTAGTCGAAGACCTGGTCCTTATGCGCCGGAGAGCCCCAGCGCGTGGGGATGCCCGCCGTCGCCAGCAGGTCCTTGGCGCCGAAAGGCACGCCGTGCAGCGGACCGCGCAGCTTGCCGGCCGCCCGCTCCTCGTCCGCCTGACGTGCCTGCCGGAGCGCCAGATCCCGCGTCAGCTCGGCGACGGCGTTCAGCGACCGCCCCTGCTTGTCCAGCCGGTCGAGGTAAAGGGTAGTCAGCTCGACGGAGGAGATTTTGCCCTCCCGGATCATTTTGCCCAGTTCGGTCGCGGAGCGATAGTGCAGTGGGATCTCAGCCATTGGATCCCTCCTCATGCGCGGCATGGGCCGCCCGGATGCGGGCGAGGCGGTCCGGCTCGATCGGATAGAAGACCACGCGCGGCTCGCCGCCGCCGTCGGGCAGCGGGAACTTGCGCAGTCCCGTGGCCCCTTCATCCAGATCCTTCAACTGGCCCGGCAGCCGCTTGCGCTGATCCGGCGTCAGCAGCGCGTTACGCTCCTTCTCCAGCGAGGCGATACGAGGATCATTCTCATATGAGGTCTCCTTCGGCGTCGCAGGCGCCTCCTGTCCCTCCGCCGCGCTGCACAGCAGCAGCCCTGCCGCCGATCCAGCCACCTTGCGCGAGAATTGGCGGCGCGTCAACGTCGCCCCCTCTTCCGGACTTCCTGATCCTATCTCCACGTCTATCCTCCTTTTTGCTCCAGCCAATCCAGATAACGGGGCAGCGAGTAGCGCATACCGCTCGCGACATTCTCCCGGACCAGCATGTCCCAGGCCGTCTCCGGGGTCACCAGCAGCAGCCCGATCACCTCGTTGTCCGCAAAATGCAGCCGGGCCAGCCCCTCCCCCGTCAGCGTCGCCGCGAAGACCTGGCGGACCTCCGCATTGAAGAACGGGGGATTGCGCTCCGGAAACAGGTCCAGACTGACGTAAGGTGCGCCGACCGAGATCAGCCGGCCCTCGACCAGCGTTTCCGCCGCCTCTTCCTCCTGCAGTCCGATCTCCTCGGCGATCTCCTTCCAGGCGCCTTCCTCGAACGTCAGGTCGCTGCCGTCCTCCCGCTGTGGGATATGCCCGGCGACCGCCATGTCAGGCGCCCCCGGCCAGTCGTCTTTGAGAAAACTCCGCCGCTGCAGCACGATCAGCCCGCTCGGCGTACGGAAGGCGATCTCTGTGGCGCGATGGCGCAGTCCGAACAGATGGAAAATCCAGCGCGGCCCTACCACGCCGGTCGTCGTGCCATCGGGCCGAGCGACGGCAAAATTCTCGCTGCGCTCTTTGGCATCCGGCTGGACTCGCGCTTCCCATTCCGCCACGAGGCCGGCCATTTCCTCCCCGGTCAGTCCATTGCCTTGGCGTAATTCATAATACCGCCGGATCGCCGCCCGATAATCGTCACTGGTAAGCAGATGGCTCATGAGGTCTTTAAGCTCGCATCGATCTACCCGCGCCGTACCTTCCGGACCAACACCAACGCTAGGACGGTTGTCCGAAGGACCCCCAGACGGGTAATTCATCGCCCGGCTAAACAGCCCGGTTTTTTTTATACAGTTGCTTCAGCGTCTGTACCTGCCCGGCGTGATAAACATCGTGCAGAGCGATACCGGAGATGAGTCCGCCGATAGTCCGATCTCCAGGAATTGACTTTTGCAGCGATTCTGGCGTCATGTGGGCAATGGCATCGCGTAGTTGCGTATGGATCTCATCAAGCAGAGCGATGTCGTTTTTCCACTCTCTGGCGGCCACCCGATCCGACATTCCCTCCGCAGGCCGAACGAACCAGTTCTCGCCTTCCCGCGGAAAGCCGCTTCGCTCTCCATCGGTGATCCAATGCAAAACCCTGTATTTCCAGTAGGCGGCATGGACCACGTATTCCCAGATGTTGGTCTGGCCGGGCGCCGGCCGCCATGAAGCTTGCCGCGCATTCACCCCGCGAAGGGATTCCCGGAGATTGGGACCATGCCAGGCTTCCTTATCATATCCTTCATCCAGGGCATGAAGAAGCAGGTTGACTTCAAGCGCGATCCTCTCGTCTTGCATACCGATTGCCCCCATTCGATTTTGCGCTCAGAGTGCGCCTTTAGGATGAATCACTATCCAGCTATCAGGGCCTAATGCCGGCGTCCTTTGAAAGGCGAGCGGCTCCAGCCTCGGATCTTCTGTTAATACTTTATGAAATTCCGTCTCAGCCGCGGCCGATCCCCCGGCCTCGCCCGCCTGAATGACACGTGCGGCGTATCGACTGTTATATAACCACAAACGCGCTGTTACCGCCTGCGTATACTCATCCTGGTTGTCGAAGAACTCCTGTTCTTCCGAATCCTCGAGTGTCTCCCGATATGCGTCTATCAGATCCCACGACTGATTGATGATCTCCTCCTGCCACGCAGCCTCAGCAAACTTGGCTATATAGTCCTGGGTCGTCTCCTCATCAAGCACCCACCCTTCGCCCTGTTTGATGCGCTTGGCGAACTGCGCAAGCTCGTCCTGAGAGAAGTAATGATCCGATAGGAGCATATGCCGAGCTTGATCTTCCAAGCCCTGCGGCTCATAACCACATTCCGGACAAGGCACCCAGGCACCGAATTTGATGTTGCCACAGTGTAGGCAGACGGCGTAGGTCATGGTCGTATCTCCCACATATAAATTTAGCTCTCCTCCTAGTGGCAGCCTGATCGCTGATCGGTTTGGCTACACCTCAACGAGGAATGATCATATAGTAGAAGTTGAAGCCGTGTCCAGACGCTGCAGGGCCGGCAGTAGGTCGTGGGTGAGGTGGATAATGCGACTCAGGTTCAGGTCCGGCCGGTGGATCGGCCAGCCTTTCATCGCGCACAGATCGGCTTCCATCTGCGGCCAGATGGCCTCTTGCGCGTCGGGTTCCAGCGGCACGGCCGGCGCAGCGGCGAGCCGCGCATTCATCTCCCGGATCGTCCGCAGCTCAATGCCGGGCAGAGAGCGCAGGAAGCGCGCCGCCTCGCGGAAGTTGACGAGGGCGCGGTCGAGATCGGCCTGCGACTTGCGACGGGCGGGTATCCACGCCTCTCTAGGCGGGTTGGCGCCAGCCGCAAAGTTGGGCGCGTCCCAGAACTCCTCGTGCAGAATGCGGGTCGGATGGCCGAGAAAGACACCCTGCCAGAAGATTCCCGCCTTCACATCTTCCTGCAGCTCACGCCCCAGCCGCTCCCGATGCCCGTGCGCCAGGGAATCGTCCTGTAGTACCTCTTCGTGCAGGTAGCGCCCGTTCGGATAGGCCAGCAGTCCGGCAAAGCGGTGGACACTGCCGCCGGGCACGCCGGTATAGGCATAAACAAACGTGGGAACGCCGAGTTGGCGCATCGCCTCACAGATTTGCGGCCCCCAGGTGTTCCCCGGCCCACCCCAGCAGGAAGGCATCACGCCGAACACCTGGCGAATCGCCTCGACGCCCGGCTTCTCCCGGCGCAGCGCCTCTTCGACGCCGTCCTCCCACCCCTTGTCTGCCAGATACTCGGCGATTGTGGGATGGACGGAGTGCAGGTCCGTATGCACGCCGACGTCGTGCCGGTTCAGCGCCGCAATGACGTCCTGTCTTCCCCGTTGAGCGAGCAGCCGCGCCTTCTCCCCGACCACGCACAGCGTCGCCTGTACGCCTTCTTCACTCAGGATTTCGGCGCACGTCCCGGCAATATCATCCGCATCCGGCGCAATAATATCTTCTACATCCATAAAGAGCGTCAGGTACATTCTTTAGAATCCTCCTGATCGGTTTAGCCGGGCCGTCAACGACCCGTCTGGCAAGCGGCAGAGCCGCCAACCGTCCTGGCGGACGGAAAATCCCCCTTACTCTCTTACCATCTCACGCTTAAAAGAATAGGGAATAGCTTAAGGTGGTAGTCCGCGCAGGCGGACTTCGTGCTCTTGTTGCCGCGACTTCAGTCGCCCGAAGATCATCGTCTGAGTTTTGAAATGACGCTCCGAGCAGACTCCGCTCCAGCTTGAGCCAGAAAATCGACGACCTGAGGTCGACCTGATCTTTCCGCGAATGCCAGGGCGTCTAGAACACCACTTCCGTCTGTATCGGCCCCCCGCTCCAGCAACAGCCTCGCAACCTCTATGCGTCCAGAATAGATCGCCAGCGCCTTCTCAAATCGAGCATGGCTTTAACCGGATATGGAAATGGCGGTCAGGTAACTATGCCCAGAGGACGCGGTTCTTGCCGGCGCGCTTGGCGCGGTAGAGGGCTTCGTCGGCGCGCTGGACCAGCTCGTCGGGATTGAGGGCATCTTCCGGATAGGAAGCGACCCCCACGCTGACCGTGCGGCGGATCGCCTCCCCCTCCACGATGACGAACGCCTGCTCTTCCACCGCGCAGCGGATGCGCTCGGCCAGGCGGCAGGCGTCGTCTTTGGCCGTCTCCGGCAAGACGATCAGGAACTCCTCGCCCCCGTAACGCCCTAAGAAATCCACGTTGCGAACGTTGGCGTGCAGGATCGAAGCAATGGAGCGCAGGAGCTGGTCGCCCTGCGGATGGCCGTAGGTATCGTTGAAGGCTTTGAAGCTGTCCACGTCCAGCATCAGCACCGACAGCGGACGCAGATAGCGGGAGGCGCGGCGCATCTCGTCGCGCAGCAGATCGTGCATCCGCCGGTGGTTCCACAGGCCCGTCAGGCCGTCCGTCGCCGCCAGGTTGTGCATCGTCTCGCGAATGCGCAGGTTCTCCAGCGCGACCGCCGCCTGCGGCACCAGGGAGGCCAGACGCGACACGTCCTCCGACGTAAAGGGATGGCTGACAGGCCGGATCCACTGGGCCACGCCCAGCAGGCGGTCGTGGACCACGATAGGGTAGAGCAGCCAGGCGCCGAACGCGACTTCCCGCTCGCCCCGGCGGGGATCCCGGCCCGCGTCGGCGATCAGGCGCGGACGCTGGCGCGCCGCCGCATGGCCGATCAGGCCCTCGCCGAACAGCGCCCGCTGCCCGGCATAGAGACCCATATCCGGCAGCGACGCCGCCGGCGTCAGTTCGCGCGTCTCCTGGTCCATCGTCCAGACGATAGCGCGCTCCGCGCTGACCAGGCTGCGCGCCAGCGTGAGGAACCGCAGCAGAAGCAGCGAGGCATCGCGGTCCGTAGCCGGATCGGCGACGCTGGCGCGGCCCATCGCTTCGGCCGCCTCCAGTTGGCCGCGCAGATTGGAAACCTCCAGGGTCATCCGCGCCCACTGCCCACACAGGAGAAGCAGCGCCGTGGCCGGCAGCGCCACGGCCAGACCCCATTTCGCCCCAAACGGGGCCAGCAGCACGACAGACAGCATCCCTAGCGCCGTGACCAGGGCCAGGCTGCCGAAATGGGCGCGGGCGCGCGGCGCCCGCCAGAGAGTACGCACGGCATCCAGATGCGCGCCCGCTCCGAAGAGCAGGCTCGCGGCAGAAAACACCAGGGCGCCGAGCACGGCTGCCGCCAGCACGGCAAGAGGAGCGCCCCCCGCGATCGCGGCCAGACTGCTGCCCGTTCCGAGTCGCAGGTCCAGCCCATGCGCGCTCAACACGACCGCCGCGCTGCCAGCGAAGGCTGCCAGCGCCATCGGCGCGCCGCGCGAGCCGATATCGCCGCGCCGTGTTCCCGGCTTACCGCCCGGTCGCGCCGGCAGCAGCCAGGCCAGCAGCGCCCCCAGCGCCGCCGCCACCGGTCCCAGCCACAGCGTCAGCGCAAATCCCACCGGTCCGGTCAGGACCAGCGGCCCCTCCCGCGTCCAGGAGATCGGCGCCGCCTCGGCCAGCAACAAGAGCATTCCCGCCACTGCCGCTCCCCCCAGGGCAAGGAGCGGACCTCCGGCCAGCAAACCGTGCAGAATCAGGGCCAACGCCGTCACTATCATTGCGCCCCGCAAGCTGGTCTGCAGCCGGCCGGCCTCCAGGCGCGCCAGACGGAAGGAAGGCCGCCGCCCGCGCAGGAAACGCGGGCTTCTTGAGGCGCGCGAAGAACGCCCCGGACCGGTGGCTGCCGGCGAGATCGAAGGCGAATCAGGATCAGGAACGCTCGCTTGCCGTCTCAAACGGGAAGGGTTCACGGGTAGACGCTCGACTTTCTACTGCGTTCGATGGAAACAAACCAGTGGCTGAGTGTGGTAAAATCATTTCGACCGTCGCAGCAGTCGAAAACGCGGGCCGTCTTCTGCGAAGCCGGAAGTTCCGTACTTTTCTCGCTATCGCTTGCCATCGGCCCATTATAGCAAATCTCCCTCCGCCGATTCAAGAGCGAAAGACGGTTTTCCGGGCTGATTTTTCCCGGAAGACAAATCCCCCTTAAAGCCCCCAGCCCTTTTCATCGGGTTTTCACCCGATGCTAAGTCACAAAACCCGCTTTCGCGGGTTAAAGACCTCACCTGCTGCCGAGGCAGAGTCATCACAACGGCTCCCCTCTTCTTCGTAAGGAGAGGGAGGATGAAGCGGGTGAGGTCCTGGATTAAGGAGTTAACGGACGATGTCCCTAAAAATGTCATGGCGCCGCCTGGCGGCCTTTGCCGGCCTGGTCGGTATCCTGGGCGCGTCGCTGTCCGGGTGCGGCGGCAGCGGCGGCAGCAATGTCAGTACCGGTGGCGGCAGCCGCGCCGCCTGCGCTGTCAATACGCACGCGAGCGGCCGGGCGCGCTGGACCGTGCTGGTCTACATGAATGCCGCCAACGATCTCCAGCCCGATAGTCTGCTCAACATCGGGCAGATGGCCTCGGTCGGCTCCGACGGCGCCAACCTCAATATCGTGGTGCAATGGAAGCAGGCCAACTGTCCCAACAACCCCAACGGCTGCGGCAATCCGTCCTTTACGGGCACCCGCCGCTACCTGATCCACCAGCATAGTGCCTCCGATGTCACTAAGATCGAGAATGGAGATACTACCGCCCTGGATTCCGACCGCCTTCCCGATCCGCCCACCAACGATTCCAGCGGCCAGTCCGACATGGGCAGCTATCGGGTTCTGAACAATTTCCTGCAATGGGGTACCCAGAACTATCCTGCCGATAACCTGGCGCTGGTCATCTGGGACCACGGCTCCGGCTGGGTGAACGTCTATCGCTCTCCGGCCCAAAAACGCGCGCTTCCGCGCCCTCGTGCCGTCTCCGTGGACTACTCCACCAGCGACGAGATCGAGACGTGGGAACTGCCCCAGGGTCTGGCGAACCCGCACCAGCCGATCGATATGCTCATCATCGACTGCTCGCTGGAGCAGATGCTGGAGGTGGCCTACCAGGTGCGCAACAACGCCCGCGTGATGGTCGGCTCGGAGGACAGCCCTCCCGGCCCCGGCTATCCGTATGATAAGTGGCTCACCTACGTCAAGACCAGCGGCAGCAATCCCTGCGACGTGGGCAACACGATCGTACAGGATTTTATCGCCAACTATAACCCCACTCAGTGGCCCGATCTGACACAGTCTGTGCTCGATCTGTCCAAAATGCAGGCCGTTGCCAACGCGCTGGAGGCCCTGGCGCAGACGCTGAACAAACATATCATCGACCAGTCCGCCGCCTATGTCTACGCCCGGACCAACGCCTGGTCGTACGATAATCCCTACTATGCGGACAATAAGGACCTCTTCAACTACGTGGACCTGATCCGCCAGAAGACGACTGCCACGGACCTGCAGCAGGCCGCCGTGGGGGTAGAAAATAGCCTGACCGGCACCAACGGCGCTATCCTCTACAACGGCCACGGCTCCAACCAGCCGAACTCGAACGGGCTGGCTGTCTACGTTCCTGCGCCGGGCAGCTATATCACCACATACGGGAATTTAGCGCTGTCCCAGCCCGGAGGCGCTCCCGATTGGGCAAAATTCCTGGTGTCACAGGCACAATAGGGCCGGTTTAAAACCCGGTGCGGAAATGCAAAGCCCGCCTTCGTCGCGGGCTTCAACTCATGAATCTCCCCTCTCCTTCTAAAGGAGAGGGGGAATGGAGCAAGTGGTGAACACGGCGATTGGATAGGGGGTGAGGGTGCCAGATTTCCTGCTAGCTCTGGACCAGGGTACAACCAGCTCGCGCGCCGTCCTGTTCGACGCAGCCGGCACGGTTTGCGGCATCGAGCAGGAGGAGTTTCCGCAGCACTACCCGCAGCCCGGCTGGGTCGAGCACGATCCGGAAGACATCTGGGGCAGTCAGGTCCGGGCGGCCCGCCGGCTGCTGGAAAGCCACAAGATCACTGCCGCCGGCATCGCCGCCATCGGCATCGCCAACCAGCGGGAGACGACCCTCCTCTGGGAGCGTGCAACGGGTCGCCCGGTCGCCAATGCCATCGTCTGGCAGGATCGGCGCACGGCCGCCCATTGCGAAGCCTTGCGCGCGGCAGGCTATGCTCCCCTGTTCCAGGAACGGACCGGGCTGCCCCTCGATCCCTACTTCTCCGCCACCAAAATCTGCTGGCTCCTCGAGCATATCCCCGATCTGCGCCAGCGCGCCGAGCGCGGTGAGATCGCCTTCGGGACCGTGGACAGCTTCCTGCTGTGGCGGCTGTCGGGCGGCACGGTCCACGCCACGGACGTCTCGAACGCTTCCCGCACGCTCCTTTTCGACATTCACCGGCGGACCTGGGATACGGAGATGCTGGCACTGCTTGACATTCCCCCGGCCCTTCTGCCGGAGGTGAGGCCGAGCAGCCAGGTCTACTTCGAGTGTCAAAAAGCTCCATTGGGGCACGCGATCCCGGTAGCGGCGGTGGCCGGCGACCAGCAGGCGGCGACGTTCGGGCAGGCGTGCTGGACGCCCGGCATGGCGAAAAACACCTACGGGACCGGCTCCTTCCTGCTGATGAACACCGGCCCGGAGCCGGCGACCTCCCGGCACGGCCTGTTGACCACCGTCGCCTGGGATTTAGGAACGGGTCCGACCTACGCGCTGGAAGGCAGTATGTTCGTGACGGGCGCGGCGGTGCAGTGGCTGCGCGACGAGATGGGTTTGATCTCCCGCGCCGCCGAGATCGAGCCTCTGGCCGCCTCCGTGCCTGCTAACGGCGGCGTCTACTTCGTGCCCGCCTTCGCCGGCCTGGGCGCTCCGTACTGGGATGCGAACGCGCGCGGGACCATCGTCGGCCTGACGCGCGGGACCGGCAAGGCGCATCTGGCTCGCGCGGTCCTGGAATCGGTCTGCTATCAGACCTGCGACGTGCTGGAAGCCATTCGTGCCGACTGCGGCGTTCCCCTCCAGGAGCTGCGCGTGGATGGCGGCATGGCCGTCAACGATCTGCTGCTGCAGATGCAGGCCGATATCCTGGGCGTCACGGTCGTGCGGCCGACCGTGACGGAGACGACCGCGCTGGGAGCGGCCTATCTGGCCGGATTGGCGGCAGGAGTTTGGCGCGATCGTTCCGAAATTCAGGCGCAATGGCGCATCGATACGACCTTTCATCCTCGCCTTCCCGCCGATACACGGGAGGCGATGCTCGCCGGCTGGCGCCGTGCCGTCGAGCGCGCGCGTGATTGGGCTGTGTAACAGAACATTTCGTTCTTCTGTCTCCTGGAGTAGGAGGTTTTCCATGCCGGATGCCATACAGAACGCGATCGCTGCCATTCTGCCGGAAATCGTCGAGGCGCGCCACCATCTGCACCAGAACCCGGAGCTGAGCCACCAGGAGGCCAACACATCAGCCTTCGTGGCCGAGCGGCTGCGCGCCCTGGACCTGGACGAGGTAAAGGCCGGCGTGGGCGGCTACGGCATCGTCGCCACGTTGAAAGGCGCGGCTTCGGGACCGATGTTTGCGATCCGCGCCGACATGGACGCCCTCCCGATTCAGGAGGAGAGCGACCTGCCGTACAAGTCCTGCCAGCCGGGGGTAATGCACGCCTGCGGCCACGATGGGCACACGGCCACCCTGCTCGGCACGGCGGCAACCTTAACCCGGCTGCGGAACCAGTTGCACGGCACGGTCCGCTTTCTCTTTCAGCCGGCGGAGGAAACAGTCGGCGGGGCGCGGCGCATGGTCGAGGAAGGCGCGCTGGACGGCGTGGATGCGGTCGTCGCGCTGCACGGCTGGCCCGGCATGGATGTGGGCCGCATCGGCATCAAGGCCGGCCCGATGATGGCCTCCTCAGACACCTTCGACATCACCATCCAGGGCCGAGGCGCGCATGCCGCCATGCCGCATATCAGTATTGATCCCATCGTCGCCGGCGCGCAGCTCGTCCTGGCGCTGCAGACCCTCGCCAGCCGCGAAATCTCCCCGGTGGAACCGGTCGTAGTCAGCGTGACCCAGTTCCACGCCGGCACGGGCCATAACATCATCTCCGGCGCCGCCGCGCTGCAAGGGACCGTGCGCTGCCTCTCGGACACCGTCCGCACTTCCATGCCGGAGCGGCTGGAGCGGATCACAGCGGGCATCTGTCAGGCGGCGCGGGCGGAATATACGTTCCGCTACAGCGAGGGAACGCCCGTCACTATCAACGACACCGGCATCAACGCCCTCATCGGCGAGGTCGGCGCGGAGGCACTGGGCGAATCCAATGTCGTCACGTTGGAGTCGCCGTCCATGGGCGCTGAGGACTTCGGCGTCATGATCCAGCACACCCCCGGCGCCATGTTCCGGCTCGGCGTCGGCGCGGCCTCGCCGCCCCTGCACACACCCCGCTACAACTTCCCCGATGACGCCCTTCCCGTCGGCATCGAGCTCTTTACCCGCCTCGCCCTCCGCTACACGGCTGACCGGCCTTGAAATACCTGTCTGGAGGGCCTCCGGATACACACGGGGTTAACCCCCCGTGCTAAGATACAAAGTCCGCCTGCGTGGACTCCATCTTTCCAGTTTTACTTCCCCTACGCAGTAGCGGCAGCGATCGGTGGTGGATAACCCGCGAAGGGATTTGGTGTTTCAGCACGGGGTTTTAATCCCCGTGCAATGGCAGGCATACGTGTAAGATAAATGAGGATGTCCAGAACCTACACATTATGCGTTCAGACGGACTTAGATGGCGAGCAGGCGCTCAAGATCGTCATCAACAGCATGCTGGGTTATGATGTGCCTATTGAAGATACCTTTATCAGCGCCTCACCCAGAAAGCTCGATCGGCTCTGGTATCCGATTGGAGGGCCAGAGAATCTGTTGCCAGTTGCACGAGAAATTCCAAAACTAGCTTATGAATATGTCCGACAAGACTTAGGATTGGATGCTAGCTTGATGCTTCAATTTGGCTTGATCGCTTTTACTGATGAGGAAGAGCACGACAAAATTCTTCTGTTCTGGAAAGGCGCATTAGGACTGCTGGCTCAAATCCCAGGAGATGCTGTCTTTGAAGATGGGTATTCGGCAATTTTGTTTTTCCGTAAGGAGGGTAAGTTGGTCGTCGATACATCCAACATACCGGAAAACCTGTTGGAGGAGCTGCTGGCTTTGCTGCCAGAGCCTTACGAGCAAAAACGGTAAGAGAAGTACCGAAGGAACGCTATCATGCGAATAGACTTTTCCGAAGGGGCGCTTAAACGCCCGCAGCAGACGATACAGGCCACCAACGTTCTCAAAGAGAAAGCTGGGGAGATCGCCCGGCTTTGTGCCGGAGCGGAGGAGCGAGAAATCGTCGTGGCGGTGGTCAATCCGGACATCGTCTTTGGAGGCGCCTGGACCATTCCCGTCGAGCATCTGCACGAGCGTGTTTCTCTTCTGCCGGCAGGTGGCTGGTCGCTGACGTTTGCGCCCCAGACCTCCATTGAGCAGATCCAGGCGCGCTGCGCGAGTATTTCCGAGCTGGCCCGTAAACGTCTGAACATCCTCGAAAGCCGGAAGGTGTAACTCAACATTCCGAGGATTTGTCTATGAGGTTGCTGTTTAAACAGCATTAACTGCTTGCTAGACGGAGGTGCCACCCATGAAAGAGGCGCTGGTCAATTTGGTTAAGAAAGGCAATATCCGGCGATTGAAAACAATCTTAGACGCGGGAGCAGACATTAATGGAACAGACTGGCAAGGCCATACTGCTCTGATCAAGGCTGCATCGAAGCGTAATAAGGAGATGCTCCTTCTCTTGTTGGAATACGGCGCAGATGTCAATATACGTACTCCCAAGTATCACTATACTGCCTTATTGGAACTGCTATATCCTAGCAAATGGGGCCCAGCGATAACGGAGCAGAGAGCGGTAGACATGACGAGAGCATTGCTAGAGAAGGGGGCGGATGTCAATGCTGCTGATTGTGAGGGCGATACAGCCCTGATGTACGCTACGCGCCAGGGATGGATAGAAGTCGTGCGCCTGCTTCTGGAGCACGGCGCGGACATCAACATGAAAAACAGAAGCAAAGATACTGCTCTTAACTGTACTTACGGCCGGCTTGAGATTGAAAAACTGCTTCAGAGCTATGCCGCTAAAATGAAACCACCGCTCCAGCAGGGAAATCGCGAAAAAGAGGATGCTGGATAAACTGGAAGGAATCTGAAATGCGTGTCCTGGCAATCGGGGACATACACGGCTGTTCGGTGGCCTTAACTCGGCTTCTCGAAACCGTTGAAATCGGGCCGGAGGATACGGTCGTCACGCTGGGAGACTATGTCGATCGCGGGCCGGACTCGAAAGGCGTCCTGGACATCCTCCTCGCTCTCAGCCAGAACGTGTCTCTGGTAGCCCTTCGCGGCAACCATGAGATCATGATGCTGGAAGCGCGCCGCAGCCTGCACGCTCAGATCGAATGGGAGCAGGCCGGTATCGGCGGCAATACCACCGTCGCCTCGTACGGCAGCCTGGAGGAGGTTCCTGCGGAGCACTGGACGTTCATCGAGCAACGCTGCCTCCGCTACTGGGAAACGGAGACGCATATCTTCGTCCACGCGGGCGTCTATCCGGAGCTGCCGCTATCCGAACAGCCCGACTACGCCCTCTTCTGGAAGAAGTTCGACTATCCGCCGCCGCATCCGTCCGGCAAAATCATGATCTGCGGACATACCAGCCAGAAGAACGGCCTGCCCATCAATCTCGGCCACGCGATCTGCATCGATACCTGGGCCTGTGGGACCGGCTGGCTCTCTTGCTTAGACATTGACGCCGGCATCATCTATCAAGCCAATCAACAAGGCCATCTCCGCACGCTGAGGCTGGACGAGTTGTTGGAAGAAAGTTAATTCCGGGTTATGCGTGTGCGAAGCAGGCCCGGCGCGAAAGCGCCTCACAGCGACGGAATTCATTTCATCGCGCATACATGCCATCGCATTTAACCCGCCGGCTGGATGCGGACGGTATCGGCGGCGATGCGGCCCTCCTCGCATACGAGGGCGACCGCGCCGCCGGTGAGAGGCTGGTCCGCGTCCGGCAGGTCGAAGAAGAGCTTGCCGTCGATCCAGCCCTGCAGCGCGCTGCCTTTGACCTGCAGGCTGAGCGCATAGGCGGTATCGAGGTCCCAGGAGAACGCCGTCTCCGCTAATACCGTATGGCCGTCCAGTACCCGGACCAGACGGGCGGTATCGTCGTTGCAGAGCAGGAGCGCCACGTAACGGCGCAGGCCCTGTACCCGCGCGGCGATTCCTGCCGACCGGGCGAGATGCGGCGTGATGGTCGCGGAGACCCGGTAGTCGGTCCACTCCCGCGTGCCCTGAATCAGAAGCCCGATCCCTTCGTTCTGGATCAGCCGGTACGGCTCCGCCCAACTGGCAAACTCATCCACGCCGTTCACCCAGGCCCGCCGCCACATCGTGCCGCCGTCCGTTCGCCGCAGAGCCACCTCCGGCGCGCCGTCCCAGGTCAGGTAATCCAGATAGACAGCCCCGTCGGCACGCGCAGGCGACCGCAGCTCGATCCCGATCTCTGCGATGGGATAGCCCTCCGTATCGGGAACGCGCCAGGCCAGCTCGTGCGTCGCACCCGGCGCCAACTCGGCTTCCGGCCCATAGATGCGATTCAGAGCGTCGTTCGCATCATACGTCTGGATGTAGAGCCGGTAGGTGACCGCGCGATTGTTGGCGCTATCGGCCAGCATCCCGGCACGCACCTTCTGTCCCGAATAGAGCGTGGGCGAGGCCATCAGGCCATAGCCCGGCAGATCCTTCGCTTCCAGCGGGATAAAGGTCGCCGTAGCGGCGCGGGCCGCCCGGCCCGGCGCCAGATAGCGGTAACGCAGGGCCAGACTGCGCGCGCCCTGTGCGCTGTGCCCGGCGACATTGCGCAACGCTGCAACGCCGCGTGTCTCGGCGCTCTCCTCCGTCCGGAAACCCTGCACGGCGCCCGGCAGATCGAAGTGGTAGCGCGCCCCACCTTTCGGCGCGACCGGCGTCTGGCCGGCCAGCGTCCGGCCGAGATTGACAATAGCAACCGTCTCCGAGACAGCATCCGTGACGGCTCTGCCGCCGTCCGCCGTGGGCAGATAGAGCCGGTCCGCCACCGGCCCCCGCCAGTCCGGCCCGGCCTCGATGCCGGCCAGACCGTTGCGGATGCCGAGCAGGCAGCCCACGTTGCCGGAGTTGCAGTCGGTGTCCCAGCCGCACGTGTTGACGATCATGAGCGAGCGCTGGAAGTCGCCGTTCCCATGCAGCAGCGCCAGAATGATGAGGCCGTGATTGGGGATGATATGGCAGTTGCCGCCGTATTTGTCATATCCATAGTGAGCCGCCAGTTTCGCCCGGTTCTCACGCCAGTCTCGCTCGGCGGCGTGCCACTCCCGCAAAGCGTCGATCATCCGGTAGAGGACGGAGTCGTGCGGAATCAGCTCGACCGCCGTATTTAGAAGCGTATTTATGTCCGCCTCGACGAACGCCTGCCCCTCCATCGCCGCCACGATCTGCGCGCCGTAGATCGCCTCGCCGTCGTGACTCACACTCGCTGCCCGCCGCGCCAGCTCGGCGGCCATCTCCGGATCACCCGGCGCCACCATGCCCCAGCCGTCGATGAAGATTTGAGACCCGATCTGCTCGGCGACCACCGGGCCGTTCATCTCGATGGAGCCGCTTTGCGGAGCCGGGATATCGCGCTTGAGACGCAGGTAGGCCGTGTGCTCGGTCGAGTTGCCCATCCCGCCCCACCAGAGGACCGTGCGGTTCTCGATGATGTAGTTGAGCCAGGTCTGCCCGATCTGCTCCGCCGACAGATAGCGCGAGGCGCCGTAGTCGGCCAGCGCCCGCAGGAAGGTGAACGTGCCGGAGATATCGTCGTCCGTGACTACCAGCGGCGCGTTCAGCCGCTCGTGTACGTAATATTGGATCTCGCCCAGCTCCTGGACGATCCGCTCGTACTCCCAGCCCTCGAACGGCCTACCAAGATACACTCCGATAATTTTCCCCAGCACGCCAGCATAGACCCGCTCTGCATAATCCTCTGGCAGCGTCATGTTCTTACCTCCGTCCCCTCTCTTTTGTAAGGAGAGGGGAAGATTCGGGGCATTAGCCCGCTAAAGCAGGCTTCGTGTTTCAGCACGGCGTGTAACGCCGAGAACAGGGTTGAAACTCCAGCAGCAGCACGTCATAAGGCTTCAGCGCGACACCGAGCGCGGCTAGCTCCTCCGGGCGCCAAAAGCCGTCGCTCGGCCCCGGCAGCACGCGATCCGCCATCAGATCATGAACCTCATAAGCGGACGCCTCCAGAGCCATGCGCTCGACCGGCAGCGGCAGCTCGACCTCGCTCGGCCGGTTGTCGAAGTGGATGACCGGTAACAGGTAATGTCCCTGCCACTCCCACAGCGGCGCAAAGGTCATTGGATCGGAGGGCGATACCGCCAGATAGTCGCACGTCCCCTTTCGGAGGACCGGCTGTGTCCGCCGCAAATGCACGACCTTCTCGTAGAAGGCTTCCGAGCCGGCATCCGCCCCATTGAAGTCCATAAAGCCGCCATCCAGGAAGGCGTAAAAGCCCACCACGGCGCGGGCAGCGGCCATGCCGAACGTGTGTCGACGGAACTCCCGCGGACGCCAGTACGTGTCGTGGCAGTCGAGATGATGCACCTTGATGGCCCCGCGCGGCATCACCAGCCGCCGCTGCGCCAGCCACTGCGCGACCTCCCGCGCGGTCATTCGGGGGCCGGTCACATGCCCCGATTCGGCAAAGTGACAGAGCAGGCCCCGCCGGGAGAGGAGGGGCAGCAGACTGAGCAGCAGCCAGGTTTCGTCATAGTTGTATCCCAGCGCATGCGAGCTATGCAGCAGCGGCCCCGCCGTTTCGGTATAGAGGACCACCTCCGGCTTGATCGCCTTCAATTCCCGGAGCACCCGCTTGAACAACTGCGCCGAGCCGTAGATGCTGGCGCTGGCCGGATAGGACAGATCGCGCGCCCAGTTGGGAAAGAAGTTCCAGGTGTGCGAATCGACCCGGAAGCCATCCAGATCGTACTCCTGCACGTAGAAACGGAACACCTCGGCCATGAAGTCCTGCCAGGCGGGGTTGGCATGATCGAAGGCGTAGGTGTAGGTCATAGCGATATCGCCGGTTTCGGTGCGGCTGAACCACTCCGGGTGTTCCAGCAGGTAGGGATGCGCCTCCGGCATCGTCGGCTCCATAGGATACGATCCAGCCGGTCTTCCGTCCAGCGAGGCGAGCAGCCGCCGTGCCCGCCGGTCCATCACCCCATGCAGCGTCACGTCCATGAATACCTTCAGGCCCAGTTCGTGCGCCCGCGCGATGAAGGCGCGAAAGCCCGCATCCGATCCCTGCTGGATCTCCAGGTCCTTATAGTCAATAACGGAATAACTGGGATACGGCACATGCGGCATGATGTAGACGGCCTCATAGCCCTTGTCCCGAATGCGCGGCAGGTCTTCGATCAGGGGCGCGAAGGTCGGATAGAGCGTCAGATCGGCGAGCGTGCCGACGTGGACCTCGTACATATTGATCGCCCGCGCCCACTCCGGTAGGCCGTCCGGAACCGTCATGCCAGCCTCGTCATAAAACGTCTGGAACTGCTCCAGCGCTGCTAGCCACTCCGCATGAAATACCTGGACGTACTGCGTGCCCCATTCCCGCGCCTGCCCGCGCGTAAAGCGGTCCGCAAGGAAGATGCGCTGGGTGAGCAGTACGCCCTCACTCGTCCGCTCGGCCTGCGGATAGAACGGCTCCGTCTCGGTGTGCGCCCACAGCGCCATCGCGCGCTGGTCCGCAGGATTATGGATTCCGATCAGCGGCGGGCGCCAGGCCGGCGCATCGTTGAAAGCGCCTTGATCTCCCGGTCCGCACGGTCCGAAAGGCAGGTGGCAGACGCGCCTCCCCGGCCGCGCCGCATAGCCGGGCGCCTCGAAATAGCAGTCGGCGGGTGGACCCAGATGCGCGAACGGGAGACGCAGCGTAAACGAGCGCAGCAGCGCCTCCCTCTCCCCGAGATACTCGATGCGGACCCGCCGCTCCAAGCGCATCGAATCCGACCGCAGCCCGTAAAGCAGCGCGACGTGCCAGTCCGCCTCCCGCAGCTGCACCGTCAGCCACGTCGTCTCGCCTTCCGGCCGGCAGGAAAAATCCTCACACTCCCAATGCAGCCCGACCGTCTCGACATCCACGACCGTGAACATCTGATTGAATCCCCTGCTGCTGCCGGTCCAGCCGTTCACGCTCAACAGGATCGGCGTCACCCGGTCCCCCGCGCGCAGCAGTTCCGCTCCATCCTTCTCATCCGTCATCGAAATCCAGCAGCCCGTCCTCCTATCGAGCCGCAGCGCGATCCGGCCATTGCCAAAACGAACGATCCCTTCCTTCTCCTCACAGCGAACTTCCGTCGATTGCATTCCTGCCCCTCAAGTTTACTCCGCTGTTAATTCCCCTTCCATCCCCCCGCCTCCTCTTCGGGTTAGAAACCTCGTTTGCCAGGGATTGAAAACCCCTGTCTGGAAAAAGCAAGCGTCCTCCGGACGCACTTTTCGTGTTAAGCAGTTGTGTCTGAAAGACGCTTGTTCTGTTCTGCCGGGGATTTTCAATCTTCAGAGGAGAGGGACTGCTGAAAGGAAACAGCGGCCCGAAGGCAGAAACTAAAGAATAGACGCACCGGGGAGAAGGAAAACGGAATGTTACAGGCCAGTCACATAGAGCACTACAAACGCGCGGGATATGTCGTCGTGCCGCAGGTCTTTTCGCCGGAGGAAGTCGCCGCTTTCCGTGACCACTATATGACTTTGCGAGCGGCCGGCGCCTATCCGGGCGACTTCGATGGGGTGGACATCACCAGCGCCGATCCGCTGAAGCGCTTTCCGCGTATGATCCACATGCACCGCTGGGACGAGATCAGCCTGCGCTGGATGCTCGATCCGCGCCTCAATACCTGCATGACGGGCCTGCTGGGCCGGGAACCGTTCGCCGTGCAGACCATGCTCTACTTCAAGCCGCCGGGGGCGCGCGGGCAGGCGCTTCACCAGGACCAGTTCTACCTGCGCGTGCAACCGGGCACCTGCATGGCCGCCTGGCTCGCCCTCGATCCCTGCGATGAGGAGAATGGCTGCATGCGGGTCGTGCCGGACAGCCACGATCTGCCTGTCCTCTGCACGGAGCGAGCGGATACAAGTATCAGTTTCACAGACGTAACTGTTCCCGTTCCCAAAGACATGCCGGTCGTGCCGGTCCTCATGCAACCTGGCGACGTGCTCTTCTTCAACGGCTCGCTTATCCACGGCAGCTATCCCAACACCAGTAAAGACCGCTTCCGCAGGGCGCTCATCGGCCACTACATCGCCGGAGAGGCGGAAAAGGTAGCGGCGTACTATCATCCGATCCTACGCATGGACGGCTCCGAGGTGACGCTGGGCGTCAGCGAGCACGGCGGACCCTGTGGTATCTGGCGCGACCGAGACGGCCGCTCGATCGTCGAAATGACCGATAGAGATAAACAGCCGGCGGGAGCAACGCATGAATAGCGCCAAAATCACCGAAATGGAGCTGTTCAAAGTTCCACCGCGGTGGCTGTTCCTCAAAGTCACCACGGACGATGGCCTGGAAGGCTGGGGCGAGCCTATCGTGGAAGGACGGGCGGACACGGTGCGCGCCGCCGTCGAGGAGATGCGCGGCTATCTGCTCGGCAGGGATCCTGGCCCCATCGAAGACATCTGGCAGGCACTCTATCGGGGCGGCTTCTATCGCGGCGGCCCGGTCCTGATGAGCGCCATCTCCGGCATCGAGCAGGCGCTCTGGGACCTCAAGGGCAAGCGACTGGGCGTGCCGGTCTACGAGCTGCTCGG
>Ga0070739_10001203_pt1 | contig 40480 bp, 34 predicted proteins | sample Coa_R1_7_FD_66445 | JGI IMG/M metagenome (GOLD analysis project Ga0070739, IMG submission 66445) | Surface soil microbial communities from Centralia Pennsylvania, which are recovering from an underground coalmine fire - Coalmine... | ecosystem: Environmental > Terrestrial > Soil > Unclassified ...
GTCGAAGGCACGTGGCGGGCGCACCAGGTGCCGCTCACCGAGGTGCGCAGCAACCCGACGCACCTGCGCCTCCTCGAGGAGTGGATGCGCAGCTACCGCCCCGAGGAGCTCTTCGACTCCGACGGCGCGCCGGTGGCCTCGATCCGCGCCCAGTCACCGCAGGGCGAGCGGCGCATGAGCGCCAACCCGCACGCCAACGGCGGCCTGCTGCTGCGCGACCTCGACCTGCCCGACTTCCAGGACTTCGCGGTGCCGGTGGACACGCCCGGCGCGACGTCGTCGGAACCGACCCGGGTGATGGGGACGTGGCTGCGCGAGGTGGTGCGGCGCAACCCCCACAACTTCCGTCTCGTCGGTCCCGACGAGACGGCGTCCAACCGGCTCACGCCGGTGTTCGACGTCACCGACCGCCAGTGGGACGCCGAGATCCGCCCAGGCGACGACCACCTCGCGCCCTCAGGGCGGGTGATGGAGGTGCTCAGCGAGCACGTCTGCGAGGGCTGGCTGGAGGGCTACCTGCTCACCGGGCGACACGGGCTGTTCAACTCCTACGAGGCATTCGTCCACATCGTCGACTCGATGTTCAACCAGCACGCCAAGTGGCTGAAGGTCTCCCGCGAGCTGGCCTGGCGGCGTCCGGTGGCCTCGCTGAACTACCTGCTCTCGTCGCACGTCTGGCGGCAGGACCACAACGGCTTCTCCCACCAGGACCCGGGCTTCATCGACCACGTGGTCAACAAGAAGGCGGAGATCATCCGCATCTACCTCCCGCCCGACGCCAACACGCTCCTCTCCGTCGCCGACCACTGCCTGCGCTCGCGCGACTACGTCAACGTCATCGTCGCGGGCAAGCAGCCCAACCTCAACTGGCTGTCGATGGACGAGGCGGTGCTGCACTGCACCCGCGGCATCGGGGTGTGGGACTGGGCGTCGAACGACGTCACCGGCGCCGATCCCGACGTGGTGATGGCCTGCTGCGGCGACGTGCCCACCCTGGAGACGCTCTCCGCTGTGGCCCTGCTGCAGCAGCACCTGCCGTCGCTGCGGGTGCGCGTGGTCAACGTCGTCGACCTGATGCGGCTGCAGCCCACCAGCGAGCACCCGCACGGCCTCTCCGACACCGAGTTCGACGCCCTCTTCACCACCTCGCGCCCGGTGGTCTTCGCCTTCCACGGCTATCCCTGGCTGATCCACCGCCTCACCTACCGGCGCACCAACCACGCCAACTTCCACGTGCGCGGCTACAAGGAGGAGGGCACCACCACCACGCCCTTCGACATGGTGATGCTCAACGACCTCGACCGCTACCACCTGGTGATGGACGTCATCGACCGCGTCCCCGGCCTGGGCCCGCGCGCCGCGCACGTGCGCCAGCACATGGCCGACCAGCGCCTCCGCCACCGCCAGTACACCCGCGACCACGGCGAGGACGCCCCCGACGTGCGCGATTGGGTGTGGCCTGGCGCACCTGGCGGGCGCACCGCGCCCCCGCCCGCTTCGGGGGACGACACCTCTGGGGACAACCCGGGCTAGGAACTCAGCAGGACGGCTTGCCGATCAGGGCCTGCATGGTCGTGCGATTGGTCAGCTCGTCGAGGACGTCCGACTCGGCGAAGGGCTTGAACGGCCGGCCCGCCAGGGTGTGCAGCGCCTCGCGGCTGCGCTCCAGCTCGCAGAAGACCGTCTGGATGCGCCGCTCCTCGGCCGGGGTGAGCGGGGTGCCGGTGCCACGCGCGGTGCGTCGCTGGATGAGGATGCTCATCCAGCCCTGCGCTCCGGCGACCACCTCGGTCTGGTGGTTGGGCAGGACCGCCCAGACGCGCTTGCGGTCCTTCACCGTCGCCTGCGGCTCGAGCAGCTGCACGGGATCCCACCAGCAGCCGTCGTCCAGCGCATGGGCGAGCGTCGCCTGGTAGTGGAGGAAGTCGTCCTGGATCACCAGGGCCGTCGCCGAGTCGAGGGCTCTGTCGCGCTTGCGCTGGGCGCGGCCGTTCTTGACCAGCGTGACGTAGGTCGCCAGGAAGGCGAAGAGGCCACCGGCGACGGCGCCGAGGAGTGCAGCCCAGCCCTGGTCCAGTGTCGGCATGTGTCAGTCCTCAGCGGGCGAGGACGGCCTCCAGCTCGGTGAGCATGGCGCGCACCTCGGGCTGCGCGAAGTGCTCGCGGGCGGGGGCGAGGCGGTCGACGAGGTGGTCGGCGAGGGCGGCCTTGGCGTCCATGGGGTGGAGGGCGCCGGAGACGTAGGCCTCGCGCAGCTCGTCGTAGGCGGCGAAGGTGATCGGGCCGCCGTTGGCCTCGCTGCGGTCGATGCGCAGCGGCTCGGTGGACATCTCGAAGTAGATGTGCTGCAGCCAGTTGAGGACGGGGTTGAACTCGGCGTCGCTCGGCGGGCAGAACGCCTTCATCACCTTGCGCCGCACCTCGTCGGGCTCGTCGTGGATGAACACCGCCGACGAGGGGTCGGACTTGCTCATCTTCATGGCGGCGAAGGCGTCGCGCTCGCGACCCTCGGGGATGGGCCACACCGGCGGCTTCTTCAAGCCAAGCAGAAGCGGGTGATGCGCCGCCAGCGGCTTGAGCGGGCGGCCGTCGGCGTCGCGCAGCGGGTTGCTGCGCACGTGGGTGGCCACGTCGCGCGCGACCACGTGCGCCTTGCGCTGGTCCATCCCGGCGTGGGCGATGTGCACGCCGAGCGCGAAGATGTCGGCGGCCTGCATGGCGGGATAGATCAGCTTGGCGAAGTCGACCTGCTCGCCCTCGGCGCGGCCGAGGATGGAGATGGAGCGCTGCATGCGCGACAGCGTCGTGTTCTTGGAGACGTCGATCACCGTCGCCCAGTAGTCGGGATGGCGCGCATAGAGGTCGGAGCCGAGCACGAAGCGCAGCGACGCGGGGTCGCCGCCGACGCACTTCATCGAGGCCCTGAAGCCCTCGGTGAAGTACCCCTCGGCGACGCGGTGGATGACCTCGCGGTCGCCGCCCAGCTTGTCGTTGATCCAGGTGTGCCAGTCGGCGAGGAACACCGTGCACTGCACGCCCGCCTCGGTGAGGTCGCGCACCTTGCGCATCGACATCAGGCCGGTGCCGAGGTGGATCATCCCGCTGATCTCGAAGCCGATGTAGTGGCGCAGCTCGACGCCCGAGGCGAGCAGGGCGACCAGCTCGTCGTGGGTGAGGAACTCGGCGAGGCCCCGCTCGATGAGCGCGGCGCGCTGCTCGACCTTGTCGTCCAGGGTGAGAGTCATCGGCGGGAAGTATGGTCCTGGGGGGTGGATTCGAACCACCGATACGGCTGCTAGGCGAGGCCCGTGGGTCAGCCGACGGTTCAGATTTCGTGCACCCTTGTGTGCGAATTGGGTTTCGAGGACGCCCCCCGGGCGGCGGAAACGGATCCGGTGGCGAGCATTGTACCCAGCCGTAGACCCGCCAGGGCAGGGACCCAGCGCACGCCGGGACGGCGAGGGCATCCTGGGGGTGCGAGCCCCGGCCCGCTGGACTCGGCCATCCTCGCCAGGCGCCAGTTTCGATCCTCACCCGCGCCGACGTCGGGTGCGAGCGCCGTCGTTGGGGAAGATGGGGATGGGGGTCTGGTTTCGATCCTCACCCGCGCCGACGTCGGGTGCGAGGACGATGACGTCGTAGTGCTTGGCCTGCTCCAGGGTGTGTCGATCCTCACCCGCGCCGACGCCGGGTGCGAGCGCCGACGGTCGCGTTGGGGCTGCCGTCCTCGGGGGTGTTTCGATCCTCACCCGCGCCGACGCCGCGTGCGAGATGTCGGCCTCCATCGGCGTGTTGCGCATGTAGGCGTTTCGATCCTCACCCGCGCCGGCGCTTGGTGCGAGGGTCAGCTTGGGCATTCGCCTACTCCTCCGTCCCGTTTCGATCCTCACCCGCGCCGACGCCGGGTGCGAGTCATCGCCTGCAGCTGCTCGGGAGTGATGCTTATCGTTTCGGTCCTCACCCGCGCCGACGCCGGGTGCGAGCAGGTTGTTGCCGCCGCCGAAGTACTTGCAGCACCCGTTTCGATCCTCACCCGCGCCGACGTCGGGTGCGAGAAGATCGTGCCGGCGTCGTAGCGCAGCACGTCCTCCAGGTTTCGATCCTCACCCGCGCCGACGCCGGGTGCGAGGAGACGACGACAAGCCTCCGTCATCGAACCAGTCCGGTTTCGATCCTCACCCGCGCCGACGCCGGGTGCGAGTAGGTCCACCAGTCCCAGCCGTAGCGCTGGAACACGTTTCGATTCTCACCCGCGCCGACGCCGGGTGCGAGCTGCCGGGCACGACCTGGCCCGACATCGAGGGCGGCCTGTTTCGATCCTCACCCGCGCCGACGCCGGGTGCGAGCCGAACGTGCACACGGTTGATGTCCGTCATGACCCGTTTCGATCCTCACCCGCGCCGACGCCGGGTGCGAGCGCCGTGAGCTGCAGCTGGTACTTGCACTCCTGGGAGTTTCGATCCTCACCCGCGCCGACGCCGGGTGCGAGTTGCGGGCTCTGCTTGGCCGCCTGGATCGTGGTCAGGTTTCGATCCTCACCCGCGCCGACGCCGGGTGCGAGTCGCGGGCTTCATCGAGGGCGCCCAGGTGCTGATGTTTCGATCCTCACCCGCGCCGACGCCGGGTGCGAGGTCGAGCGCCTCGGGATCCTGGACCGGGTGAAGCTGTTTCGATCCTCACCCGCGCCGACGCCGGGTGCGAGTGTTCGCCCCACCCGCATCGATCGCCATCACGACGTTTCGATCCTCACCCGCGCCGACGCCGGGTGCGAGAGGTCCCTGGGCGGTCACTCGGTGCCCTCCAGGCGCGGGTTTCGATCCTCACCCGCGCCGACGCCGGGTGCGAGCGCGACCGCGCAAACGCGGCCCCGACTACGGTCAACACGTTTCGATCCTCACCCGCGCCGACGCCGGGTGCGAGGAGGGCCAGGTCGCCTACGCGGCCAACGGGCAGACGTTTCGATCCTCACCCGCGCCGACGCCGGGTGCGAGGGGGTCACAGTGACCGCACTTGATAACCGTCCAGTAGTTTCGATCCTCACCCGCGCCGACGCCGGGTGCGAGTGATCCAGTAGGTGATCCGCACCGCCGCGATGCTCAGGTTTCGATCCTCACCCGCGCCGACGCCGGGTGCGAGGCGGATGACGCGCGGGCGCCGCTCCGTGCCGTCGCCGGTCTCGTTTCGATCCTCACCCGCGCCGACGCCGGGTGCGAGGTCACATGGAGCACCGTCAGCACGCCGATGGACATGTTTCGATCCTCACCCGCGCCGACGCCGGGTGCGAGGCCCGGCGTTGACGACGTCGGTGGTGAGGACGCCGTTTCGATCCTCACCCGCGCCGACGCCGGGTGCGAGTGGGTGACGACTACTACTCGACGCAGGCGCTGGTGTTTCGATCCTCACCCGCGCCGACGCCGGGTGCGAGTGCCGAGGTCGGCGACGGCAGGGCCCAGGCTCTTCAAGGGTTTCGATCCTCACCCGCGCCGACGCCGGGTGCGAGGTGGACGTGGAACAACGCCAATCCGTGTCAGAGGTTGTTTCGATCCTCACCCGCGCCGACGCCGGGTGCGAGCCATCCCCGGCGTCGCGGTGCTCGACTTCGAGAAGAACCCGTTTCGATCCTCACCCGCGCCGACGCCGGGTGCGAGTCAACCGGCCTGCGGCGATAACAGCGGCGATCATGTTTCGATCCTCACCCGCGCCGACGCCGGGTGCGAGGTCCCAGGAGCCCTGGATGGTCGCGCCGTTGACCGTCGAGTTTCGATCCTCACCCGCGCCGACGCCGGGTGCGAGTAGACGAAGGGCAGCTCCGAGGGCTGCACCACCGTGGCGGCGTTTCGATCCTCACCCGCGCCGACGCCGGGTGCGAGAGATCCACATCTTCGAGGCGGTCACCGAGGCCTGGGTCCGGTTTCGATCCTCACCCGCGCCGACGCCGGGTGCGAGGCTACACGATCGTGCGACCGCCGCAGGTGGCGCACAAGTTTCGATCCTCACCCGCGCCGACGCCGGGTGCGAGTGACGTCGCAGAGCGCCATGGACGCGGTGGCGTTGTAGTTGTTTCGATCCTCACCCGCGCCGACGCCGGGTGCGAGCCCCTGACAGGTCGACCCCTTGGCTATACGTTTGGTGTTTCGATCCTCACCCGCGCCGACGCCGGGTGCGAGTTGCGCCCCAGGGCGTCGGCCAGGGCCACCCACTCGTCGTTTCGATCCTCACCCGCGCCGACGCCGGGTGCGAGGGTCACCGGAAGCGTGTAGAGCGCGGCATCGCTGACGTTTCGATCCTCACCCGCGCCGACGCCGGGTGCGAGCGCGACGGATGACGGATGACATACCGACTGACGGTCCACGTAGTTTCGATCCTCACCCGCGCCGACGCCGGGTGCGAGATCCATCGCTTGCCGTATTCGGGAACGGTGGCGTCGTTTCGATCCTCACCCGCGCCGATGCCGGGTGCGAGGTTGGCCGTGTAGGCGACCTGGCCCTCCACCCGCGTGTTTCGATCCTCACCCGCGCCGACGCCGGGTGCGAGTCCGCAGGGAGGCATCGCCCGATGAGGCGCGCCTGCTCGTTTCGATCCTCACCCGCGCCGACGCCGGGTGCGAGGCCAGCAGCGCGGTGCACGGCGACTCCGTCCACACGTTTCGATCCTCACCCGCGCCGACGCCGGGTGCGAGGGTCCGCCATGATCCAGGCGTAGCACTCGGTGAGGTTTCGATCCTCACCCGCGCCGACGCCGGGTGCGAGGGGAGGTGGAGCGCGCGCAGGGCGGCATCGTCAAGTTTCGATCCTCACCCGCGCCGACGCCGGGTGCGAGGCCAACCGGCTGTGTCCGCATTGCGCGCGGCGTCGCAGCGTGTTTCGATCCTCACCCGCGCCGACGCCGGGTGCGAGCTCGTCCACGAGAAGCATCCCGCCCCCGCGCAAGGTGTTTCGATCCTCACCCGCGCCGACGCCGGGTGCGAGGAGGCAACCGCAGCGACGGCAACGCAGACGGTCGAGCAGTTTCGATCCTCACCCGCGCCGACGCCGGGTGCGAGCCATGGCGTTGGAGGCGGGACCGCGACCTTCGGGGCCGAGTTTCGATCCTCACCCGCGCCGACGCCGGGTGCGAGTCAAGGACGTGGCCGCATGCTCCTCGGGCTACCACCGTTTCGATCCTCACCCGCGCCGACGCCGGGTGCGAGTAGGAACACGAACAGGCTGGCGTCCCAGACGGTAGGTTTCGATCCTCACCCGCGCCGACGCCGGGTGCGAGGTCGCTCCACATCGGCGGCAGGACGTCAACCTGCACCGTGTTTCGATCCTCACCCGCGCCGACGCCGGGTGCGAGCGGTCGCGCAGCTTGTCGCGTGCGCTGACGGCTGCAACGAAGAGTTTCGATCCTCACCCGCGCCGACGCCGGGTGCGAGGCGCCCGCCGTACGGCCTCCCCGTCATAGTGTTGTAGTTTCGATCCTCACCCGCGCCGACGCCAGGTGCGAGGGGGCACGAGGTTGAACACGAAGGCGCGCATCTCGAGGTTTCGATCCTCACCCGCGCCGACGCCGGGTGCGAGGGACAGGAGCCGGTGACGGCGTCGCCGTCTGCGCCTGTTTCGATCCTCACCCGCGCCGACGCCGGGTGCGAGGGCACATCGAGGACATGGCCCCCGGCGTCTTGGCGTTTCGATCCTCACCCGCGCCGACGCCGGGTGCGAGGCCCCCAACAGCGGAGGTCTCACGACCGTGCATCCCGGTTTCGATCCTCACCCGCGCCGACGCCGGGTGCGAGTCACGCCCGGCGACCATGGTGTTGTTGCCGGTGCGCACGTTTCGATCCTCACCCGCGCCGACGCCGGGTGCGAGCGCCCGACGGCACCATGTACTGCACGCCATTGAAGCCGTTTCGATCCTCACCCGCGCCGACGCCGGGTGCGAGGCCAGTCGGTGAGGCTGACGGCGGCGCTGTTCTTGCGGTTTCGATCCTCACCCGCGCCGACGCCGGGTGCGAGGTCCGCAGTGCGCGAGATCGATGTCGACGGGCCTGCCCGTTTCGATCCTCACCCGCGCCGACGCCGGGTGCGAGGTCACACCCGACGCCACCGCACCGAATCCACTGTGGTTTCGATCCTCACCCGCGCCGACGCCGGGTGCGAGGGGACTCCTGTGCTGGAGCCAGCGAACCACGGGTCGTACGTTTCGATCCTCACCCGCGCCGACGCCGGGTGCGAGGTCGATCGCCTTACTCACGTCGAGAGACTTCGGGTTTCGATCCTCACCCGCGCCGACGCCGGGTGCGAGATTGGCGAGCATCTGCTCCACGATGCAGCCCATCCACGCGTTTCGATCCTCACCCGCGCCGACGCCGGGTGCGAGGTGACCCAGTGGGCGGGAACCCGCCGCGCCCGTCAGGTTTCGATCCTCACCCGCGCCGACGCCGGGTGCGAGGCGCGCGGGCTTGGGGCGCACCTCATGGGCACACTCGGCGAGGTTTCGATCCTCACCCGCGCCGACGCCGGGTGCGAGCAGCCGCGACGCGAACACCAAGGACGCCTCGTCCACGAGTTTCGATCCTCACCCGCGCCGACGCCGGGTGCGAGGAACCGGGATGCTGCGCGCTACCTTGCGAATCGTCAAGGGAGTGTTTCGATCCTCACCCGCGCCGACGCCGGGTGCGAGCGCACATCGCATGACCACGGCCACGAAGGCCACGCAGTTTCGATCCTCACCCGCGCCGACGCCGGGTGCGAGGCAGGGGCCGCCGCAGCAGTCTTGGGCGGTGAGGCGTTTCGATCCTCACCCGCGCCGACGCCGGGTGCGAGTCGTCCAGCAACCACGTCTACTACACGACCACGGCCGTGTTTCGATCCTCACCCGCGCCGACGCCGGGTGCGAGAGTAACTCCCTGAGGGTTGACGAGACGCCGAAGCTACGAGTTTCGATCCTCACCCGCGCCGACGCCGGGTGCGAGCAGCCACCCCAGCGGTTTCAGGAGCAGCACGCCAATGGCGTTTCGATCCTCACCCGCGCCGACGCCGGGTGCGAGGTCCCTCCGCAGTCGCGACCCGGTGATCACCGTCCCGGGGTTTCGATCCTCACCCGCGCCGACGCCGGGTGCGAGCAACCGCCCCGGCGATGGCGGTGAGCGCCTTGTCGATCGTGGTGTTTCGATCCTCACCCGCGCCGACGCCGGGTGCGAGTACTCCCAGAGGCGGAGCAGCCATCGCACCACCACGTTTCGATCCTCACCCGCGCCGACGCCGGGTGCGAGGCGCTGCCCGCGGTCACCATCAACAAGTACTACGAGTTTCGATCCTCACCCGCGCCGACGCCGGGTGCGAGCTCAGCGGGAAGGTGGCGCTACCATCCGATTCGTGTTTCGATCCTCACCCGCGCCGACGCCGGGTGCGAGGATCGACGCGAGCATCACCTGCGCGGTGGTCGGCACGTTTCGATCCTCACCCGCGCCGACGCCGGGTGCGAGCCGAGGTCACACCCGAAGCCCTGGCGGAAGATGTTTCGATCCTCACCCGCGCCGACGCCGGGTGCGAGGCTGGGCAACGTGCAGAAGCACCTTGCCGACATGTTTCGATCCTCACCCGCGCCGACGCCGGGTGCGAGGCCGTGGTGCGTCGACGAGCCCGAGCTGGGCGCGGTTTCGATCCTCACCCGCGCCGACGCCGGGTGCGAGCGAAGCCGATCAGCGGCGGGATCACGTTGTCCTTGACGTTTCGATCCTCACCCGCGCCGACGCCGGGTGCGAGACTACGCTCGCGCACCGCATGATAGGGCAGAACTACGCGTTTCGATCCTCACCCGCGCCGACGCCGGGTGCGAGGGCCTGCGGAGGCCCGGGCGAGCAGGCTCCCGGAAGATCTGGGTCGTCCCTTAGGGACCTATCCGCGGGAGTATCGGCGCCGTGAATTATTCCATCTTCGCGAGTGTGAAGGTGCTCCACGAACCGCTCAGGGTTCGCGCTCTCAGATGATCAGAGGCTCCCGGGGGCTCAGCGCCACGTCGGTGCCGTAGACTTCCGCCCGTGGAGGGGCGGCCCCAAGGTGATAGATGCGGAGGCTGTCTGCTTGACCGTCGATGGTGTGGACGAGCCGGTCGACGAACCGGACGACCTCAGGTGTCTCCAGCACGCACTCGAACACCGACTTTTGGACGCGGACCCCGTGCGCACAGCAGAGGTGTGCCACCTTGCGCAAGCGGCGGCGCCCGTCAGGGGTCACGGTCTCCACGTCGTACGCGACCAAGAGGTGCCGCAAGCGTCCGCTCATTCGGGCGCGAGGAATGCAGGATAGCTGGCGAGCTCACCGCGAAGGTGGCGAGCCAACAGACGGGCTTGGACGTGCAGGACCAGCCCCCATGGAAGTTCCTCGCGCAGCAGCCCGTGCCGCACCGGCTGCTGCCGACGTTCGGCCCAAGCCCGGTTGACGATGCGCCGGCCGCTCAAGGCGAGCCAAACCGCGCCGCCAGGTTGGACCTCGAAGTCGTCCTCGGACAGCTCGCGCCGGTTGACCAGGCTCAAGGCCAGGCGATCCGCAAGCGGTGCGCGCAGCTCCTCGACCATGTCCAGCGCGAGGCCGGGCCGTCCGGGGCGCAGGGCGTGGAGATATCCCACCTGGGGATCGAGGCCCACGGTCTCCGCGGCGGCCACCGCCTCGTGAGTCAGAAGCGTGTACAAGTACGAGATCAAGGCGTTCATACGGCCCCGAGGCGGTCGCCGCTCACGTCGGTCCAGGGCAAAGGCGCGTCCAGGCCTGGAGACGAGATGGTGGAAGCTGCTGAAGTAGCGGCGCGCCGCATCTCCTTCGTGTCCGCGAAGAGCGTCCAGGGTGACTGCCGTGCTCGCAACCCCAACAATGGCCCGAAGTTCGCCCGCCACCGCCACCACCGCGCCGCGCCCCTCCACGCGGGCGTCTCGACTTCGGCGCATTAGGAGGGACCGGCTGTTCTGCAACTTCGCGAGGACCACGTTTCGCGCGATGCCCAACCCAACGCCGCTGTCGACGGCTCGATACTGCGCCATTCGCAGGTGCACGCTGCCGGTCACGGGTCCGACGACGCGGGCCGTGAAGACGCCGCGGCCGTCGAGTAGGGTGAGGGGCCGACCGGTCTCCGCAAGCCGTTCGATCACCCGCGCGCTGACAGCTCGCGGTCGGGTCACGATCACGCCGTCGACGCCCATCAGCGGAACCGTCTTGGTGGCCTCACCCTCGATGTCGATTCGCAGCGCATCGTGGTCGATGCCGAGGTACGCTCCTGGTGTGGTCACATAAAGCGATCCCAGAATCGCCTGCTCAGCCACTGGTGGTTCTCAATGCGCGCTCGTGCCATCTGACCGCCCTTGGTCGCGAGATCACCTCTGGCAGGCAGGCGGGCCGCAACGAGCAGCGGCGGCACCGAGGCTCGACTCGCTCAAGAGGGACCTCACGCGAATCGATCAGGTTGCGCGTGTCCTCGATCACCTGTAGGGTCTTCTCGCGGAGAGTTTGGTCGAGGACCACCTCGCGGCGGCGGCGCGACGCTGCGTAATAGACAGCGCCGCTCGGCACCTCCTGCCCGAACATCTCCTCAAGACAGAGAGCCTGCGCGCAGAGCTGGATCAGCTCGTGGTCCCAGCTGCGCAGCGCGCCGCTCTTGTGCTCGACAGGGTATGGCGGTGCATCGTCAGCGAGCACCACGATGTCCGCGCGACCAATCAGGCCGAGGTGATCAGAGTAGAGAGACATGGCCCGCACCACTCGGCCCCCTCGCCATGGTACGGCGCTATCGACACCTTGGTGGGCACTGCTCCCCCGTGCGGTCCAGAGGTTGTCGATAAAGCACGCCTCCACATGGATGAGCGCACACTGGCGCCGGCAGTAGCTGAAGTGCTCCAGAGCCGAGATCGGGACGATAGTCATGGCAGGACGCACGGACGGAGAGACGAATGCGCCTCGCCCGCTGCGACTCAGAACACGGGCGCACCCGCGGAGAGATCAACGTAGCTCACTCCCGGGAGGTCGGCGGTGTCGATGGAGATCTCATAATCCGCGAAGGTACGCGGCGGTCGCTCGACGCCGTGGCGGCGGACCTGCACACGATCGAGGAGTTGCTGCGCCGGCGCGTCTCCCCAGGGCCCGGAATGCGAGAACACATGGAGCCCTCGGCATGCCATGGTACCGCGGGCAGCCGAGCGGTCAAGGTCCCACATCAGGGTCAGTGCTCGCCACACCAGCGCAAGATCCTCGCTCCGAAAGCCGGTCTGTCGCGCGAAAAGGGGGCTGACGAAGACGTTCGCGCGGTACAGCCCATAGGGGATCATCGGCTTGCGGCCCATCTCCGTCTGCTTGCCCGACGCCTTACCATCCTCGGAGACGGAGACCTTCGCGTCCTCGGGCTTGGTGATGGCGATCCGGGTGATGCTCACGTCCAAAGGCACCACGGGATCGATCGAGCGCGCGAAGCTGACCTGCACCGGCCCCCGCACCTGCCCGGCGTTGACCTGGGTGGTCATGACCGCGCCGAAGGTGCGGATGTCAAAGTAGGTCGAGCACATCCGCTCGCGCACCTTGGCGATGTCGCCGTGCGCCTGCTTGGATCCCGTCGACTTGATGGAGAGGTCGTCGTACGCGCGCTTGTGTAGGTCGTTCAGAGCGCTCTCGTTCTGGACGTAGATGCTGTACCCTGCCTCCCCCGCGTGAGTGGCGTGGACGAAGTCACGCACCTTCCGCTTCACGGCGACATCGCTGACGAGCCCCTGCATCGTCTCAGGATCAAGACGTGGCAGATTCCCGGCGTCGGGGTCGCCATTGGGGTTACCGTCGGTGACGTCGAAGAGCAGGACCGCGTCCTGGCGGCGTTCGGGATCGAGATGCGCTTCGGTCATGCCAGTGCCTCCTCGTGCGCGACGTGCCCGTTCCCGGCAGCGTCTCGCCGTGCGTGGATCGCGGCGCGCGCCTGGGCGCGCTGGTGATAGAAGCCCAGGCAGAACCACGTTTGCTCGATCAATGGAAGGGTAGCCGGGAATCCGGAAGGGTGCAGCCGCCCGAGAATCTCGGTCAGCCGCCCTTCGTGCCCGTTCGCGGCTCCCTCGTTGCTGGCGCGGATCTTCCTGAGATGGTCCTGAGCGTTACGGATGAGCATGCCCAGCACCGTCGCGGGGCGCGACGACGCAGCCCCGAAGTAACGGTCCACCACGCTCGCGTTGACCTTGCCCAACGCCGTGCGCTGGATCGCGTCGACTTCGGCCAGAGCACGTCCGCAGAGGTACGCGGGATTGTCCATCGCCGCGTCCAATTGATAGGGCACGACAGCCTCCTTCTGTGCTTGGGTCAGGAACCAACTGAGCAGGGCCGCCTGGGCGTGGCTCACCTTGGGCGGCTCCTGGACATGAATGCGCCTCACCGTCGAGGCGATCACACTGTGGGGCAGCCGGCGACCGGTCAGAATGCCCGCGAGCAGGTCGCCGATGGTGCCGGGGGGCAGGTCCTTGAGGTCGCGAACCGTCGCGCCGGCCAACGCATACACCCCCATGGCCGTGGCAGGTTCACCCCACGGCCCGATGACCTTCTGGGCATCGAAGAACTCAGCCAGGCGTGTGCGCGCCTCGGCCACCGTGGTGTCGATCTCCTGGCGCACCACCGCGCGCGCAGCATTGGCCGAGAGTGCGACCGTGTGGATGCGACCATCGACCGCCTGAAGCGAGCCCACCCGTGCCGTGAGCGGGGAGCGCAACAACTCGCTGACGGATTCGGGATGGGGGGTGTGCAGGAAGTCGAAGAGCCCGAAGTTCTCCGCCCCGTCCACCCACGACACGTACGCAGTCCGTCCTATGATCAGCCGATGCGTCGGATCAGCTAGCAAGGCATTCAGGCCGTTGGCGATCCGTTCACCACAGGGACCACAGGTGGCCGCCCCGCGCGCGTGTCTCTGGCCGTACGACTCGTACACGTCGCTGTTCATGGAGACGAGCTGGGTGCCGGAGCTCTGCCCGCCGGGGATGCCCTTGATCGACACCGGCCACGTCGAAGGGATGGGCGCATGGTGACCGCACAGGGCGCACACGGGGAGTTCGCCGCCTCGATCGGCCCCTGTCGCCGCGGCGAGGCCCAACTCAGCAGCCCAGAACCGCTGCACCTCCGGCTCGTCCGTCACCAGGCTATCGGCCACGCGGAGACAGTAGTCGCCAGGATGGGCTGCAACCTCCTTGGCGATCTCGGCTGCCAGTGCACTGTCATCCCTCACTTGGGTGAGGAAGGTCAGGGCTGCCGCGGCCTTGCGGTTGCCCGTCGTGTCGACGCACCGGCGCGCCAGCGCAAGGTGGAGGTCGCGTCGCTCGCTCGCCAGCGCCGGCCGCTGGTCAGGTTCCGGAATGCCGAAGAGATAATCAGCGCCGTCCGCGAACAAAATGGGCCGGGAAGCTGAGGTTCGCTTGATCTGCGGAGTGAGCAGCGGCGCTCCTCGCTTCTGCTCAGCCGTGGCATTGTCGCGGAAGACGCCCCGGTACCGCCCAGCCTCGTCCAGTGGCACGATCGCGCGAATCGGTCGTCGCTGGTAGCCAGGCGTCTCGACGGTTCCGCGAGCGTGCAGCAGACTCAACAGCATCACGCGGGCTCCTTCAGCGGGAACTTGACTGTCCCGCCCACCATCTCCGCATCGAACATCGAGGAGCCACCTCCTCCGGAGTAGTCGACGTCGGCGATCATCGGACCGATATGCAGGTCACCACCCCCTGGTTGTTCAGCCGGCGTCGGCGGCGCGAAGAACGCCGGGAACTCGCGTGTCCCCAGGTATGGTCGGTGAGCACAAGCACCGCGTTCGATGCGCCGACGAAACTGATCGCGATACTTCGCGACGTCGTCAGTCGCGTGAGGGCGAAGCACGATCTGCGCTCGGATCACGTACGCGACGTCTCGCAAGACGAGGGCATGCCGCTGCGTCCGTGCCTGAGTGATCTCGATGGATGGCACCGTGGGGCTCGCGCGCTGCGAAACCTCATTACGCGTGAGTGAGAGGTATTGAACCGGCTTCAGCACGTCAACCTCATGGATGCGCCACGAGAACTCCGGCTTCCAGAAGATCGCCTCCAAGACACCACGCGCACCGGTGGGGGTCATGATCGGGTATGTGACGCGCTCGACCTTCATCTCAGGTCGGGTCCAGCAGGCGTAATCACCCCATACGCGCACCGCGAGCAGGCTGTCGCTACGGTCACTCATTGCATCGTTCCACCGCTTGGTGATGTCGACAGGAGTGCGCCGACGCCAACCCGCATGTCATACGGCGCGATCCAGACGGTCAACCCGCTACGTTCGCCCACCAGCCCGCGGCTGCGGGCACGTTCCACGTCACGCTGGCGAAGGCTGACGACGTAGGGTTGGAGTCTGCGCATGATCATCCGCGAACGCCCCGGTTCGGTCGCAAGGGCAACGCGTGCAAGAAGTGTGTCGATGCGACGTCGGGCGGGTGGATAGAGGACGATCACAGGCTTGGTGATGTCATCGATCAGGCGATAGGCCGATGCCACGCTCGCGAAGCGCAGATCTTCAACGGCATCGCGCAGGTTTCCGCGATCGGCGATGGCGCGCGCTTCGGACCCCGCTCCGTACAGATCACGAAAGTAGCGTTGGCAGTCGGCGGGGCTGGCGAAGTCCACCTCACCGTCGGTGAGCATCGCGATCATCGTCGCCTGGCCGCGCCCATACTCACCGAAGGAGTCGATCGCCTCGGGGTTGAAGACGATGCAGCGCCCTGATTCCAGGCGCCCTTCGCGATTGCATCGGCCAGCGGCTTGGACGACAGCGTCGAAGGGTCCCAGCGCGCGAAGCACGAGCGGGAAGTCGAGATCCACCCCGGCTTCGACCACCTGCGTCGCGACGAGGCGACATTCCCGGCCCCCGGCGAGCGCCTCTCGCACCTCGGCGAGTACGCGGCGGCGGTGCGCTCCGCACAGAAGGGTCGACAGATGGAAGGTGCCGGGAGGCATCTCGGCCAGCAGGCTGAGTGCGTCGCGACGGCGATTGAGGATCGCCAGGACCTGTGGCGAGTTGCGCGCCTCAGCCGCCACACGTGTCCACGCCCATCTCTCCCCGCCTGCAGGTACTGCGAACGAGACGCGACGAAGCGCGGCGAAGTGCTTCTCGTAGTCGGGCACGATCTCGCGCACCTCGCCATCGGCCAGTTCCGCAATCTGCTCGATCGCCGGCTGGGTTGCGGTGCATAGAACGATGGTGGACCCAGCCACTCGGGTCAGCGCCGCAAGCATGTCGATGGTCACTCCGAGAACGGCGAGCCTGAGCACCTGGGCCTCGTCGAGGATCACGACGCTGCGGGCGAGCCGATGCGCCTTGCGCAAGGCTGACGGTCGATTCGAGAACAGGCTTTCAAAGAGTTGCACGGTTGTGGTGACGACAACCGGTGCATCCCAGTTCTCCGCGGCAAGACGGCGCCAGAGTCTCTCACGCGCATCACCTACGTGACGTTCTACGTCGATGCCGCTGTGATGTTCGAGAACGGAGCTCCGACCGAGTACATCGCGGTACACCTGAGCGGTCTGGTCGGTCACCGTGATGAACGGAACTGCTGTGACAACGCGGCGGAGGCCATGGCGCACGGCATGGTTGAGCGCAAAGGCCAGGGCCGTCCGGGTCTTGCCGCCGCCGGTAGGAACCGTAAGGCGGAACAGCCCCGGTGGATCGCCGCTCGCTCGGAGGGCGGCATCCCTGACATCGGCCCGCACCGCATCAACGGGTCCCCTCCATCGACGCCCCGCGAGGAAGCGCGCGTGGGCGTCCAGCTCGCGATCGGCGAGATGGTCGATGCCCTCCCGCCCAGCGAGCTGCCGCGCGTGATGTCGGGCGACGTCGAAGTGCGCCTCGGTGTCGAGGAAGTCGGCATCGACCACGGCCGAGAAGATGAGCCGCAGACGCACATCGAGCGCTGCTCCACGAGCGCCGCCAAGGCCCCCAGGAACTGGTGGCTTTGGAAGCGCTGTGGCCCCCCAACCGGCCGCCTCGCGCATCTGCCGATCCTGGGCGTGCTCGGCCAAGAGGGCGCCGGCACGCCCTCGGTCGGGCATGCCCCCGTGGTGGCCGAGGATGATCTGAGCCAGGTGGGCAGTGGTCGGAGACCCCGCCGCCAGCAGGGCTCCCGCCGTCTTGTGGTCGACACGTGCGTGCGGGCGCCCTTGTTCGCACGCGGCAAGGTAGTCCTGGAAGGCGGGATCCACCTTGCCGATGTCGTGCCACAGGCCAGCTGCGTAACAGTCAGCGGCCGCGCCAAACGGTGCTCCGAACTCACCGGCCTGCTTCGCGGTGGCCACCAGGTGGTCAACGAGCGAATGGCGGCGGCCGCTGGCGTTGCGCGAGTGTGCAAAGGCGCACGCCGAATCCGTGGGCGGGCTGGCCCGCGGAGCACAGTCCATCTCGCCCGAGGGAGCCGCCATCGCCAATCACCTCCGCCAACCTAATGACGCCGCGGAATCGTAGTCCCTTACCCTTTCGAGCAGGTCACACCTTCACGCATCTTCATACGGGCGAGCAAGTGCTTGACATAGTGAGAAGGCACGGAACGACCCAAACGGCTTGAGGACGTTCCTGGCCACAAAGACCTAAGTCGTTTGATCGTTCGACAGAACAACGTCTCACCGATCCCTCTGTGGAACATCGCCGTTTGAAGTTGAAGGTGTAAGCCGCCGACGTTGCCCAGGATCCTGCCGCGCATGTGGCCGTCCTGGATGCACGCTCGACCTAAGACATTCTCCCTGTCATGAATCGTGAGCGGAGCCCAATCCAAAAGGATCGACCCAAACGGCTCATGTCCCGCAGGCGTCGCTCTACCCGAAGGTGGTCCTGGGGGGTGGATTCGAACCACCGATACACGGTTTTACAGACCGTTGCCTTGGACCACTTGGCTACCCCAGGGAGGGCACGGCCGCCCGGCGCGGCCGCGGCGGCTCCGGCCACGGAGAGGGGAGGATACACCCACCCGGAGGCCGGCCGCCTCTCCGCCCGAGGGCCGGCCGGGCGGCCGCCGCCTGGCCGCGGGAGGCGCTGGGGCCGCCCACGCCCAGGGTCACAGGCAACTCTGAGCAAAGCTCCGGGAAAGGCCCAGCGGCGGCCTCCACAGTGGCGGCCATGGCAACCCAGACGTTGGTGCAGGAGCTGGCCGCAACGGGCGTGGTGCAGGGGACCGAGCCGGCCCTGGTCGACGTGGCCGTCCCCGTCTTCAACGAGGAGGCCGACCTGGCCCGCGGCGTGCGGCGGCTGCACCAGCACCTGGTCCGCAGCTTCCCCTTCCCCGCACGCATCACCATCGTCGACAACGCCAGCACCGACCGCACCTGGCCGATCGCACGGCGGCTGGAGGCGGAGCTGCCCGACCTGCGTGCCGTCCACCTGGAGCAGAAGGGCCGCGGCCGGGCGCTGCGCACCGCCTGGTGGACCAGCGACTCGCCGGTGCTCGCCTACATGGACGTCGACCTCTCCACCGGCCTCGACGCGCTGCTGCCGCTGGTGGCGCCGCTCATCTCGGGACACAGCGACGTCAGCATCGGCAGCCGCCTCGCCCCCGGTGCGCGCGTCGTCCGCGGTCCGAAGCGCGAGGTGATCTCGCGCGCCTACAACCTCATCCTCCACGCCGCCCTGCGCACCCGCTTCCGCGACGCGCAGTGCGGCTTCAAGGCGATCACCGCCGGCGCCGCGCGCCGCCTGCTGCCGCTGGTGCGCGACGAGGCATGGTTCTTCGACACCGAGCTGCTGGTCACCGCGCAGCGCCTCGGCATGCGCATCCACGAGGTGCCGGTCGACTGGGTCGACGACCCGGACTCGCGCGTCGACGTGGTGCCCACCGCGCTGGAGGACCTGCGCGGCGTCTGGCGCATGCTGCGGCGGGAGGCGGTCCCGCAGCGCTAGGCTGGCGGGCGTGAGCCGCCTCGCCAGCGCCGCACTGCTCTGCGTCGCGCTCGCCGCCTGCGGCGGCACCCAGACGTCGCCCACACCCACCCCGCGCGCCAGCGGGAGCGCCACCGCCGGAGCCACGCCCACCACCGCGGCGGCGACGCCGAGCGCCACCACCGATCCCTGCGACGTCGCCGGGCAGCAGCCGCCCTCGGGGACGATCGCCGCCGGCTTCGCCACGGCGCTCGCCTTCGCCCCCGACGGCCGGCTCTTCTGGACCGAGCGGTCGGGAACGGTCAAGGTGTGGCAGAACGGCGCGGCCCGCGACTTCGCCCACGTCAGCACGGTGACCACCGAGCGAGGCGGCGGCTACAGCGAGCGCGGTTTGCTGGGCCTGGCGCTGAGCCCGACCTTCAGCAGCGACCACCTGGTCTTCGCCTTCTACTCCGACGCCAACTACACGCAGCAGCACGTCATCCGCTGGCGCGACTGCGCGGGGGCGGCGCAGGACGCGCAGGTGATCATCACCCTGCCGTCGGGAGCCGACTGCTGCCACAAGGGCGGGCGCCTCGCCTTCGGCCCCGACGGGATGCTGTACGTGACCCTCGGCGAGGAGCACACCTCCTCGGCCGCGCAGGACACCGGCGACGTGCGCGGCAAGATCCTGCGCTACAAGCCCGACGGCACGGTGCCGCCGGACAACCCCTTCGGCGCGGGCAACCCGGTGTACGCGTACGGGTTCCGCAATCCCTTCGGCATCGCCTTCTCCTCCACCGGGCAGATGGCGGTGACCAACAACGGTCCCAGCGGGGACAGCGGCTCGCCCAGCACCGGCTACGACGAGCTGTACGCCTCGGTGCAGCGCGGCACCGGCTACCAGTGGGCCGACTGCTACGGCTACAGCCATCCCCTGGCGACGTCGTCGTGCCCCGCCGGGCAGCCCGGCCCCGACTGGAGCAGCGAGCGCAGCACCGTGGTGCCGACGGGCGTGACCTTCGTCGACGCCGCGGGCCCGAGCGCGTACGCGGGCCACATCGTCTTCTGCACCTTCGAGGGCGGCATGCGCATCTTCACCCCGGGCAGCCCGCACGGCTCGGTGGCCACGGGGCCGTCGACGTGCAACCTCGCCGTCGTCGAGGGGCCAGACCACGCCCTCTACTGGTCGGACGCGGGGCACATCTACCGCAGCGCCTGAGACCACGGGCTTTCCCAGGGAGCTCCCAGGAAGCGCCCACGGACGTCCCAGCGGCGGTCACGACACTGCCCCTCATGACCACAACGCTGCATTCCCCGGACGCGCCCGCGGCGCTCGACCACCTCTCCGCCCGCGTGCGTGCGCGCAGCGCCGGGCGACTCTCCCGGCTGGTCCGCGGCAACGTCGCCGATCCCGCCTGGGTCCGCCCCGCCCTGCTCGGCCTGCTGGCCCTGACCGCGGTCCTCTACCTCTGGGACCTGGGCGCGTCGGGATACGCCAACACCTTCTACTCCGCCGCGGTGCAGGCGGGCAGCACCAGCTGGAAGGCGTTCTTCTTCGGCTCCTTCGACGCCTCGAACTTCATCACCGTCGACAAGCCGCCCGCCTCGCTGTGGGTGATGGACATCTCGGCACGCATCTTCGGCGTCAACTCCTGGAGCATCCTGGTGCCGCAGGCGCTCGAGGGCGTGGCGGCCGTGGGACTCCTCTACGCGACCGTGCGGCGCTGGTTCACGCCGGGTGCGGGGTTGATGGCCGGCGCGATCATGGCGCTGACACCCGTGGCGGCGCTGATGTTCCGCTTCAACAACCCCGACGCCCTGCTGGTGCTGCTGCTCGTCGCCGCCGCCTACGCGACGACGCGCGCGCTGGAGAAGGGCAGCATGTGGTGGCTCGTGCTCTCCGCGTCGCTGGTCGGCACGGGCTTCCTCACCAAGATGCTGCAGGCGTTCCTCGTCGTCCCGGCGCTGGCGGGCGTGTACCTGCTGGCGGCGCCGGTGCCGCTGCGCAGGCGCCTGCTGCACCTCGGTGCGGCGACCATCGCGCTGCTGGTGGCCTCGGGATGGTGGGTTGCCGTCGTGCAGCTCATCCCCGCCGCCGACCGGCCCTACATCGGCGGCTCGCAGGACAACTCGGTGCTCAACCTGATCTTCGGCTACAACGGGTTCGGCCGCATCACCGGCAACGAGGCGGGCAGCGTCACCGGCGGCGGGCCGGGCGGCGGCATCGGCGGTGCCGCGTCGTCGCCGTGGGGGCCGACGGGGTGGAACCGGCTGTTCCTCGCCGACTTCGGCGGCCAGATCTCCTGGCTGCTGCCCGCGTCGCTGATCCTCCTCGGGGTCGGGCTCTGGGTCACCAGGCATGCACCGCGGGTGAATCGTGCGCGCGCGGCCCTGCTCATGTGGGGCGGATGGCTGGTGGTGACGGCGCTCGTGTTCAGCTACGCGCAGGGGATCATCCATCCCTATTACACCGTGGCGCTGGCGCCGGCGATCGGCGCTGTGGTGGGCATCGTGGTGGTGATGCTGTGGCGGCGGCGCGCCGAGCTGTGGGCGCGGTGCGTGATGTCCGCGACGCTGCTGGTGACGTCGGTGTGGGCGTGGGTGCTGCTCGACCGCAGCGCGGATTGGCTGCCCTGGTTGCGGGCGCTCGTGCTGGCCGGCGGCGTGCTCGGCGCGGTGGCGCTGGTGGGACTGCCGCGGTGGGCGCGGCCGTCGATGGCGGCGCTGGTGGCGGGGGTGGCGCTGCTGGCGGCCGGGGCGGGGCCGGCGGCGTACACGCTGGACACGGTGCTGGCGGCGCACACCGGGGCGATCCCCTCGGCGGGACCGGCCGTCGCCAATGCGGGCGGGCCGGGCGGTGGGTTCCCGGGCGGTCCGGGCGGATCCGGCGGCTTCGGCGGCAACGCAAATCCCGGCGGCGGGACTCCTGCCTTCGGAGGGAATGGCCTCCCGGGTTCCGCCGGCGGATTCCCGGGCTTCCCGGGTGGCAGCGGCGGTCCCCGCGGCGGCTTCTTCGGCGGAAACCAGGGCGCACCGGGCGGCGGCCGCTTCTTCGGCGGCAACGGCGGCACGGGCGGTGGCCCCGGTGGTGGGCTGCTCTTCGGCAGCACCCCCGGCGCCGAGGTCACCGCGACCCTGCAGGCGGACGCGTCGAAGTACACCTGGGTTGCTGCCACTGTCGGCGCCAACGAGGCGGCCGGCTACCAGCTCGCCAGCGGCGACCCCATCCTCGCCATCGGCGGCTTCAACGGCACCGATCCCACCCCGACCCTGGCTCGGTTCGAGCAGCTGGTGAGCCAGGGCAGGATCCACTACTTCATCGCCGGCGGTCGCGGCGGCGGACCCGGCGTTGGGCCGTCGAGCGATTCGCAGGCGATCACCCAGTGGGTGGAGTCGCACTTCACCGCCACCACGGTCGGCGGGGTCACCCTCTACGACCTGACCGCCGCAGCGAACTAGCTGTACTGTCAACCCCCATGACCGGCATGCCCCGCCACGTCGCCGTCAATCGCGACGCATGGACGGCCGCCAACGCCGCCCACACCGACGCCCGGGCGCGGGCCAACTGGCTGCAGGAGGAGATCACCTGGGGCGTCTTCGGCGTCCCCGAGTCGGAGGTGCGCATGCTCCCCGACGTCGCCGGCCGTGACGTCATCGAGCTCGGTTGCGGGACGGCCTATTTCGGCGCCTGGCTCAAGCGGCGCGGGGCGCGCCGGGTGGTCGGCGTCGACGTCACCCCCGCCCAGCTCGAGTCGGCGCGCCGGTGCGACGCGGAATTCGGTCTTGGACTGGAGCTGATCGAAGCCAACGCCGAGTCGGTGCCGCTCGACGCGGCGCAGTTCGACCTGGCGCTGTCCGAGTACGGGGCCTCGATCTGGTGCGACCCGGAGCTCTGGATCGCCGAGGCGGCCCGGCTGCTGCGCCCGGGCGGAGAGCTGGTCTTCCTGCGCAACTCCACCCTGTCGATGCTCTGCCTTCCCGACACCGGCAGGGTGCAGACGTCCCTGCAGCGGCCCCAGCGCGGCATGAACCGCCTGGAGTGGACCGGCGAGGACCCCGGGGTGGAGTTCCATCCCAGCTTCTCCGACCTCTTCCGGCTGCTGCGGCGCAACGGCTTCGAGCTGCTCGACGTCGCAGAGCTGTACGCGCCCGCGGACGCGCGCGACCACGCGTACTACGACTACGTCCCTGCGGAGTGGGCGCGGCGGTGGCCCGCCGAGGAGATCTGGCGGGTGCGCAGGCGCGACGGCCACGCGCCGCCCTGATCGAGGACCGTCGCCTCAGCCGCCGGTGAAGTCGGGGTCGCGGTGCTCGGCGATGGCCCGCAGCGTCTCGGCGAAGTCGTCGCTCGTGGTGGCGCCGAGGAAGGTGGCGGCGACGGCGTCGACGTCGACCACCCCTTCGGCGGCGCCCACGGCGGCCTTGAAGAAGCGCAGCACCAGGGGCGCGGAGTGGGCGATGCGGTCGGTCAGCTCCGCGACCAGGGACGGCAGCCGCCGCACGCCCACCACCTGGTGCACCAGCCCGAGGCGCAGCGCCTCGCCGGCGTCGATGCGCGACGAGGTGTAGAAGAGCCAGGACGCCGCAGGCTGGCCGAAGCGCCGGGTGAGGAACTCGATGCTGGGCGGCGTGTAGGGAATGCCGAGCTTCGCGGCGGGGATGCGGAAGGAGGCGCGATCCGAGGCGACGCGCAGGTCGCAGCGCAGGGCCAGCTCGCATCCCGCGCCGTACGCGGGACCGTCGACGACCGCGAGGGTGGGGACGGCGACCGTCGGCAGCAGCGCGAACAGCTCGTCGGCCGCCTCCTTGGCGCGACCCGACTGCATGTCGCCGGCGGCGCTCTCGTCGAGGCGCAGTCCCGAGCAGAAGGAGCCCGGCTCGTGCCCCGTGATCACCACGCAGCGCACCGCGGGGTCGCGTGCGTCGTCGCGCAGCGCGGCGTCGAGGGCGACGAGGTCGTCGACCGACAGCGCGTTGCGCGTCGCCGGGTGGTGCAGGCGCAGGCTCAGCACCCCACCGCCGCGCTCGACGACGAGGCTGCTCTCGGTGGCCACGCGACTACGGTAGCGGGCCACGCCCGGTGCCGTCACACCGGGCGCAGCCCGTGCCGGTCGCTACGCGGAGCCTCAGCCCGCGGCGCGCGCCGCCGCGAAGGTGCTCAGCACCGTCTGGGCGATGAGGTTCTGCCCGGTGATGCTGGGGTGCACGTCGCAGGTGGTGTTGGTGGGGTCGGACGGGTTGGCGTTGAGCAGGCCCGCGAAGCAGGTGTGGCCGCCCGCGCCGGAGGCGGCGGTCTGGAAGGCGCTGAAGACGTCGGCGACCACCGCGCCGTGCGCGGCCGCGCTGCCCGTCTCCGCCGTGTTGAGCAGCGTGGAGAGGGCCGTGCCCGCGGCGTCGGTGTAGTCGAGCGAGTAGTAGTTGACCACGATCAGCGTGCCGTGGAAGCCCGCGTCGCGGATGGCGCCGAGGATGGAGTCCATGTTGGCGGCGACGGTGCCCAGCACCGCCGGCAGGCCCGCCGCGACGCAGGTCGCCGGGGTCGGCGACGACGCGCAGGCCTCCTGCAGCAGGAAGCCGTCGTTGGCGCCGAGGCTGACCGTCACCAGCTTGGTCTGCGGATGCGCCGCCAGGAAGGAGAGCGCGTACGCCTCCTGCGTCCCCGCGTACGAGACGTGCAGCGGGAAGTGCAGCTTGTACGACGTCCGGCAGCCGTTGTCGGCGCCCGTCGCGGAGACGAAGCTGGTCGTCGCCTCACCGGGGCAGGCCGCGTTGCTGACCGCGGCGTTGAGCGAGCTGCCGACGATCTGCGGATAGCCGATGAAGTTGTCGGGATTGCCGTAGGCGGGTCCGTCGTGGGTGATGAACCCGAAGACGATGCTGTCTCCCAGGGCCAGGTACGGCGCGCTCCCCGCCGAGGCGGGCGCCCCGCCGGTCAGCGAGAAGGCCATGGTGCCTGCGACACCGAGCGCGACCGCGGACGCGCGCAGACGGAACGAGAGGCGACGACGCATCGCTGTGCCCCCAACTGACATCGCCTGACAGTTCAGCGCCAGGCGAAACGTCTTCTCACGCCGCGGCGCGACGTGGCTGCCCGTCGAGTGAAGCACAGTGCCCCGCAATGGGGCAAATCCGACTTGCGGTCAGCCCTCAGCTCAGGCGGGAATGGCCACCTCCCACCAGCGGCGCAGCTCGGCGGGGAGCACGGCGGCGACGTCGCCCGCCTCCTCGGGGACGGCGTCGCGGAGCGTGCCCAGCACCGCCTCGGCGACGGGGCCCACGGTGAAGGCGTCGACGCCCGCAGTTTCGGCCACGCTGGACAGGAACTCGTCGACGTGCCGCACCCGGTGCCGGGCATGGCCCAGCGCGCGCGGCGGCACGAGCTGGGCGCGGACGTCGGCGGGCAGGTGGGCGGCGAGGTGGCGGCGCTCACCCTCGGGGATGCGCTCGGCGAAGGTGGCCAGGACGGCGCGCACGGCGTCGCCGGCGCGGTGGCCGTGCAGGCCCCACTCCTCCGCCAGCTCGAGCATCTCGGCGAGCATCGGCGACGGACGCTCGACCATGCGGCCGTGCGACGGCGGCGTGTCGCCGGGCGCCAGCCCGACGTGGAGGAAGGAGCGCACCCCCCAGATCCCCGACACCCTGAGCACGCGCCGCTCGATCTCGGCGACGTCGGCCGCGGTGCCCACCTCCCCGTGCAGCGTGGCCACGTGCCGGCGAACGCCGACGTGGACGTGCGGCACGTCGAGCCGCCTCTCCAGGCGTCCCAGCTCGCTGCGCACGCGATCGGCGAGGACCGCGTCGAGCGCCATGGGGTCGGGCTCGTCGCCGCGGGCGCGGTAGGCGACGCCGCGGAGCGTGCCGCGAAGGTGATGAGCGGTGCGCACCCCGTGCTGCAGTGCCATCCTTGCACGGCGGCGCAGGTGTGCGTCGCGAGCCACGGCCACGGCCGCAGCGGTCCCTCCCAGTCCGGCCAGGGTGAGGATCTGGCGTCGCCGCTGCATCTCGCACCTCCAGGTGAGCACGGCTCCGGCATCAGTGTCGCCGCGGACCGCACGCCGCGCCAGGGCCGGAGGTCACCGCCGCATGCGACGTTCGGCGCCGTGTCAGCCGGCGGACGAGGCCTCCCCGGAGACGACGTGGAGCTGCGGTGCGGCGGCGTGCGCGCCGACCAGCACCGGCCCTCCGCCGTGTCGCAGCATCGCCGTGGAGACGCTGCCCAGGCGTAGGCGGTCGAACCCGCCGAGGCCGCGGCTGCCCACCACCACCAGGGCGTGGCCGTGCACCATGTCGGCGGCGTCGAGCAGCGCCTCGGCGGCATCGCCGGTGACGACGCGCGGGATGGTGCGCGCATGCACCTCGGGCGGCAGCGAGGCGGCGTGCTCCTCCAGCTCCGCCTGGGCGAACTCGAGGATGTCGTCGACGACGGGTCCGTGGACCTCGCCGTTGCCCCGCAGCGTCTCGCGCAGCTTGGGCAGCGCGTGCACCAGGGTCACCGCGGCGCCGAACATCTCGGCGACGGCGCCGGCCAGGCGCAGCATCGCAATGGCGTCGGGCGTGGCGTCGTCGCCGACGACGACGCGCGTGGGCGGCCAGGCCGCGGCGCCGCCGCGCATGACCAGCACCGGGACGTGCGCGTGGTGCACCACGTCCTCCGAGACGCTGCCCAGCACGGCACGGCGCACCGCACCGAGGCCGCGGCTGCCCATCACGATCATGCCGGCGTGGATCTGCGCGGCCAGGTCGAGGATCTCGCGCACCGGCGCGCCCACGCGCACGTGGACGCCGGCGACCGGCGCATGGTGCTGCGCACGCAGATAGGTGACCTCCTCGGCGACGAGCGCGCGCGCCGAGTCGGGATCCATCACCGGCGACACCACCGGCACCATGCCGGAGAAGCTGCGGTAGGGCTCCCAGGCGTGCAGGACGTGGAGAGCCGCGCCCCCTCTCGTCGCCAGGTCGGCCGCCGCCCGCGCGGCGAGGCGGGAGTCCGGCGAGCCGTCGGTGGCCAGCAGGATGGTGCTGGGAAGTGGAGTGCTGTTGCTCATGGCGACCTCTGCCTCTTCCAGATCAGGCGGTGGACGGGGATCCAGCGCGGCAGGTCGCGCAGGCCCGGGACGAAGGGGACCAGCAGCAGCAGCAGGGTGAGCGCGCCCATGGCGAAGACGACGCCGAGGTCCGCGTTCGCCGAGCTGATGCCCAGGAAGCCGGAGTCGCTGTCGCGGTTGAACGGCGCCACCTGGTACCAGAGGGTGTACAGCCAGAGCCATGCCTGGCCGGGGTAGCGCCCGGTCTCGTTCATCATGCCCCACTGGCTGCCGGTGAGCTTCTGGTCCTCCGCCTGCCCGGAGAGGACTCCGCCGTCGCCCATGAAGAGCAGGGGGCGTGTGTAGTCCGTCTGGAAGAACTTGTCGGTGGCCAGCAGCAGGCCGTCGAGGCCGCCGCTGCGGGCGATGGTGAGCAGCCGGTCGGTCATCACCGGCAGCGGACCGTAGTCGCCGCTCTTGACCGCAACCTTGCCGTCCTGCACGGTGGCGTCGGCCAGCGCCTTGGTGTAGGCGTCGGTCCAGGTGGACTGCTGCGACGCAGAGGCGTTGGCCCAGCCGTCGAGTGCGACCTTGAGCTCGCTGTCGACGGGCGCCGCCTGCTGCAGCGGCTGGACCACGAACTGGTTGGACGAGTCGACGGGCTGGTGCACCCCGGCCCAGCTCTGCGGGTTGAAGAACCAGAGCGACTGCGCCGCGCCGCTGCCGTTGTTGTAGGGCGGCCCGTAGTCCGAGGAGGTGCTGGAGCCGGACAGCTCGCCGGTGGCGGTGGTGACGAAGTCGACGGGATCGGCCTGCGACCACTGGGCGATGGTCAGCGCCGGCACGTCGGGCGAGGAGAGCGCCGCAGAGAGGATCAGCACCAGCACGCCGACGATGCCCAGGGCGACCACCAGCTCCTTGACGATGTCGTAGGGCACCATGCGGACGCCCCGGTAGTACGTGGCCTTGTCGTAGCGACGGCGCGGGGGACGTCTCATGGCAGCGTCGCCACCTCGGCGTCGTCGGCGATGGGTCGCACCACGCCACGCATGCGCACCTGCACCACGTGCAGGATCACCAACAGGGTCACCGCGATGGGCAGCAGCATCACGTGCAGCCCGTACATCTGCCCGAAGTTGAGCGGGTTGAAGAAGGCGCCGATGCCGGTGGCGTTGATCGCGTCCTTGGCGTTGACGGCGATCCACTGGGCGTCGAAGTTCTGCTGGGCGATGTATCCGGTGAAGGCGGTGACGATGCTGGCCAGGAAGATGACCACGCCGATCATCCACGTGGTGGCCCGACCGTGCCGCCAGCCGGCGCCCCAGAACTGGCCCCAGAGGTGGAGCACCATGAAGATGAAGAACATCTGGACGCTCCAGAAGTGCACGCTGTTGAGGAAGCGTCCCTGCGGCGACACGTGCCACCACTGCGGCCCGAAGAACACCAGGATGACGCCGCTCACCACCACCCAGGCCAGCGCCGCGATGGTGACCACGCCGAAGACGTACACCCACGAGCCGACGTAGTACGGCTGGCGCGCGGGCAGCAGCTCGGTGATGGGAAGGCGCCGGTGGAGGCGGCTGCGCACGGCCAGCGTCCAGCTTCCGCGCAGGTCGGGCGGCGTGGCCTCGGGGGTGGCGACGCCGGACGCCTCCGCCGCGGCGGGCTCCTCGTCCGCCCAGCGCTCCCGGCGGTGGAACGGGAAGGGCAGCACCAGGGCCAGCGCGAAGAGCCCCAGCATCACCAGGATGAGCACCAGGTTGGGCAGGGAGATGAGGATGAAGCCCCAGTGGACGTACGGCGCTGGTTGGTCCATGGTCAGCGCGCCTGCGAGCGCGTCGCCTGGCGGGAGGCCGCGTCGATGAAGCGCAGGATCAGCAGGTGCTTCTCGGTGTCGCGCTCGGCGAGCTGCACCAGCAGGTCCCAGAGCGTGGTGTCGCGCACCGGGCGAAGCTCCTTGCGCAGCCTGGCGAGCTGCACCTTGTCGTCCTCCTCGAGGGCGATCAACCGGCCCGTCAGGGGAGCGATCCTGGCCACGTCGTCGGAGGTCTCCAGCGGCGGGATGTCGTCGGCGCCGGTGGTCAGGTTGGCCTGCGACACCAGCGTGTTGGCGAGCTGGGTGAACATGCGGTGGTGGCGCTGCTCGTCCTCGAGGAGCAGCGAGGCCAGGTAGCGGATGAACTGGGTGTCGCCGTTCCTGGCCAGGTCCTCGTAGGCGCCGAGCAGGGTGACCTCCTGCTCGGTGTGGGCGGTGAAGTGGGCGAAGAGCTGCTCCTCCCACTGGCTCATGGGTTGCAGCAGGGCCGCGTCCGGGGTGGCGGTCATGTCGGTGGGTCCTCGTTTCGCGTGCGGGCTCGCTGCCTGGGATGCTGGCTCGGCCCGGGCGCATCGCGACAGAGGCGAAAGGCGCACCCGGTGGTGCCGGAAGTCCTCAGCCGCACAGGCCGAGATGCTTGGCCGCGAGCACGTGGCGGACGGCCTCCTCCAGGCGGCTCCTGGGCAGCGATCCCGACTGCACGGCCGAGGTGATCGCCTGCACGGTCTGAGCGGTGAGCCCCGGCACCGCGGAGGGGTCGCCGTCGAACAGAACCATGTCGGCGCCCGCGGCCAGCGCGGCAGCGGCAGCCTGCGGGACGGTGTAGCCCGCGGCGGTGACGGAGACGGCGGAGAGCGAGTCGGTGAGCACCAGGCCGCCGAAGCCGAGCCGGGTGCGCAGCACGCCCATCACCGCGGGCGAGAGGCTGGCGGGGAGCGTGGTCAGCCCGGGCACGGCGGCGTCCATCACCATGATCGCGGGGATGCCGGCCTGCACCGCGGCGCTGAAGGGCAGCAGCCCCGCGGCCTGCAGCGTGCTCCAGGGCAGCGTCGACGCAGGGGCGACGTCAGGGTTGGCGCCGGCGCCGCCCAGCCCAGGGAAGTGCTTGGCCACGGGGACGACCCCGGCGCTCTCCAGCCCCGCGGCGAAGGCCAGCCCGTCGGCGGCGGCGACGCTTGCGCTGAGGCTGAAGGAGCGCGTGCCGTCGGCGTCCGCGTCATTGGGGCCGGCGCCGCCGTCGAGGTCGAGGACGGGAGCGAGGTCCATGGTGACCCCGGCCGCCCGCATGCGCCGGCCGGTTTCTGCCGTGAGCGTCTGGATCTGCGCGGGCGTCATGGTGGCGCCCATCTGGCGCGCCGAGGGCAGCGACCCGACCAGGTTGGCCATGCGCTGCACGTCGCCGCCCTCCTCGTCGGTCATCACCAGCGGCGCGACGCCACCGGGGGCATGTGACGAGAGCGCCGCCAGCGCCGGCCCCAGGTCGGCGGGTGCCGTGCTGCCGAAGAGGAGCACGCCGCCCGCGCCCGCGGCCACCTCGGAGGTCACCGCGGCGACGTCCGCCTCCTGCACGGGCACCACGACGGTCTGCTCGGCGAGGCGCTGCACCGTCCACGCGGCCAGGACCGCGGCGGTGCTGCAGGTGGCCGTCGGGGTGGGAGTCACGGGTGGTGGCGCGGGCGTGGGGGTTGCGGTCGGGGGGACCGGAGTGGCCGCCACCGACGCCGAGGGCGATGCGGGGAGGGGTGAGGGCGGCGGCGCGGTTGCCGGATGCGCGCCACCACCGCCGCAGGCCGCTCCACTCAGCGCCGCGAGCCAGGCGACGGCGGTGACGCACCGGTGCATGGCCGTCACGCGCCGGCGCGCGCCATCGCGCGCAGGGCGCGGGAGAGGGTCAGCGGAACGTCGCGGGTGGTGTCGATGGGCGCCGCCGACGGCCAGGGGTCGAAGTCCGCGGCCATGCGCTCGGCGACCTGCGGTGTGGCGCTGGACACGTCCTCGCCGCGGTCGAGCCGCGCCTCGATGCGCGCTCGCGCAATCGTCGCGGGGGCCTGGCAGTGCAGCTCGCAGACGTCGCTGAGGGTGCGCCGGGCGAGCTGCCGCGCCGCACGGCGGCGACGATGGTCGCTCCAGGTGGCGTCGAGCACCACCGACTCGCCGCGCTCCAGGAGCAGGCGGGCGCGATGCAGCATCTCCGCGTAGGTGGCGTCCGTGGTCGGCGGCGCGAAGATGCCCTGCGCGTAGGCGCCGCGATGCTGTCCGCCGCGCGGCGCCCCGCTGACGTCGAGGCGCACCTCGTCGGAGCGGAGCATCGTCCCGCCCAGCGCGTCGCGCAGGCCCGCCGCCAGTGTCGACTTGCCCGTGCCGGGAAGGCCGCCGACCAGGACCAGCCGGGTGCGGCTTCGCTCGAGATGGCGGAAGGCCAGCTCCAGGAGGGCGCGGGCCTCGTCCGCCGCCTCCCCGTCGCCCTGCTCGTGGCGCAGGCAGGCCACCTTGCAGCGCACCATGGCGCGGTAGGCCACGTAGTGGGAGAGCAGCGGCCGGGGCTGCGGTCGCCCGCTGAACTCCTCGTAGCCGTCGACCAGCTGCGCGGCCAGGTCGGGACGGTGCAGGCGCTCCAGGTCCATGGCCAGGAAGGCCAGGTCGGCGAGCACGTCACCGTGGCGGAAGCGCGGCTCGAACTCCAGGCAGTCGAGGATGCGCGGGCCGTCGGCGCAGCAGAAGATGTCGGCGGCGAGCAGGTCGCCGTGCCCGTCGCAGACGTCACCGGCGGAGAGCCGCGAGGCGAACAGGGCGCCGCGGCCGCGCACCCAGCGCCGCGCCATGGCGGCGACGTGCTCGAAGATGCCGGCGTCGAGCAGGCGGCCGGCGAAGCGGCGCGTCTGCTCCAGCGTCTCCTCCCAGAGCGCCAGCACCGCGGCCTGGGTGCCCGCGGCGTCGATCTCCGGCGATCGCGCGGCGCGCTCGTGGAAGACGGCGACGGTGCGGGCGACGGCGCGGATGTCGTCGCGCATGTCGCGCGGCGTCGCCAGCAGCGTCTCCAGGCACAGCTCGTCGGGCAGGCGGCGCATCACCACCAGGTGGTCGCACGGCGTGCCCGACTCGTCGACGACGTCGGCGACGCCCAGGTAGACGTCGGGCGCGAGCCGGCGGTTCAGCTCCACCTCGTGGTGGCACGCCGCCTCGCGCGCGCTGCGCTGGGTGAAGTCGAGGAAGCCCAGGGCCACCGGCTTCTTCAGCTTGTAGACGCGGTCGCCGGCGAACACGACGACCGCGGTGTGCGTCTCGACCAGGCGCGCACGCGTGCCGTCCATGGCCCGATCGTGGGCCGAGCCGCCCGCCGCCGCCAGAGGCGCATGCCCCTGCGCCTCGGGACCTAAGGCAGGGGCGCCGCCGATGGCTCAGGCGACAGCCGGCCGGGTGACCTGGTGAGCAGGCGGCACGTCGATGTGCACGCGCGGCGGATCGACCAGCGAGTTGTGCACGGTGCAGTGGCTCACGGCGCGAAGCACCGCCGCGTGTCGCGCCTGCGACGTCCCCTCGGGAAGCTCGACCTCGATGCTCACGCCGGTCACCCGCCACGGCGGCGCGCTCGCCATCTGCCACCGGCAGTGGACCGTGGCACCGGGCGACGCGCTGCCCAGAGCGCGCCGCGCATAGTGGCCGACGCACGCGGCGAGCGATGCGACGAAGAGCTCGACCGGCGTCGGGCCGGCGTCCTCGCCCCCGTCGGGCACCGGCTGGTCCACGACCAGCCGGTGCCCCCGCACCTCGACGCGGTGACGGTCACCGCCCAGGCTGTGAACCGTCAGCTCTCCCATCGTCCACCATCCCTCAGTGGTGCATCGCGGCGCGCATCCGGGACACCGGATGGGCGAGCGCCGGACGGCCACCGAGCAGCACCAGCGCGCCGGCGCCGATGCCGAGCCCGAGCAGCGCGGGCGCCATCATCATCCAGAACATCGCGACCATCGAGCCGGGCGACCACGGGATCGAGGCGCTCTGGTCGAAGTTGCCGGCCTGCGTCACGATCAGGTTGGTCGCGCTCTGCATGCGCTGCATGATCTGCGGCAGCAGCGTCGCACCGGCGGCCACGGCGGGGTAGCTGGCGGCCATGCTCTGGCTCAGCTGCGCAGGAGTCACGTGCAGCGCCTGGGCCAGCCCGGGAACCAGCTTGGTGGAGAACTCGGTCGCCATGGCGCCGGCGGTGGCGGTGTAGGACTGCGCCTGCTGCACGCTCTGCGCGGCGAAGACCGGCTTGAACGCCGTGGTCATCTGGTCGGCGGCCGAGGCCTTGCCGTACATGGACACCGAGAGCAGCCCGACCACCATCACCAGGCTCACCACGGTGGCTCCGGCGAAGACGGCGCGGACGCGTGCCGGACGCGCCAGCCCGAACAGCCCGATGCCGAGGAGCAGCGCGCCCGGGATGACGAACAGCATGGTCATGCTGGTCGGCGGCAGGAACGAGGTGGGAATCTGGTCCGCCTGCTGGAAGTTGGCCTGCTGCGCCCACATGGTGGCGTTGATGCCGCCGAAGAACTGCAGCATCGCCGGCAGCTGGGCCACGCCGTTGGCGGTGGCGGGGTAGTTGGCGGCGAGGTACGACGACAGCTGCGCCGGCGTCATGTGCAGCTGCGCGGCCAGGTCGGGCAGCATCGACGTGGAGAGCTGGGTGCCCATCGCGGCCATGACCTTCTGGTCGTCATTGGCCAGCGCCAGCGCCGTGTCGGTCATCTGGGGGCGGAACGCGGCCATCATCTGCCCCGACGCGTCGGACTTGCCGGGCAGGCTGGTGGCCAGCGGCAGGACGATCAGGAACAGGCCGATGGCCGCCACGGTTCCGAGCGCCACGCGAGTGAGCAGCCGGCGCCCTGGCGGTGTGGCGGGTGGATACGCGGACATTGCAGACACCTCCGGAAGAGGCGCACGACGAGCGCTGCCTCGCCCTCACCGTAGGCGCAGATCCCCGCCACCGACAGAGGACAACGTCCGCACCGCGGAGGGAAGTTCGCCTCTGGGCCGCTGCGGCACGCTCCGCGAAGCTGGGGCAGACAAGTGCGAAGAGGAGACCGTCGCCATGACAACCACCATCGCGCCGGAGGTGTTCCTCGGCACCGCCCGCCCGGTTCGGCTCGCCGCGCGCGCCGAGGGGATCACCAAGGAGTACGGCGCGGGCGCGACGCGGGTCGTCGCCCTCGACCACGTCGACCTCGAGGTGCCGCGAGGCGAGTTCACCGCCATCATGGGCCCGTCGGGCTCGGGCAAATCGACCCTGCTGTACTGCATGGCGGGGCTGGAGCGCGTCACCCGCGGGCACGCGTACATCGGCGACGTCGACATCACCGCGCTCGACGACCGCCGCCTCACCCAGCTGCGCCGCGACCACATCGGCTTCGTCTTCCAGGCGTACAACCTGGTGCCCACACTGACCGCCGCGGAGAACATCACCCTTCCCCTGGCCATCGCCCATCGCCGCCCGGACCAGGTGTGGCTGGACAGCGTCATCGACACCGTGGGACTGCGCGATCGCCTCGCCCACCGTCCCGCCGAGCTGAGCGGCGGCCAGCAGCAGCGCGTCGCCGCGGCGCGCGCGCTGATCACCAAGCCGGACATCGTCTTCGCCGACGAGCCGAGCGGCAACCTCGACTCGCGCTCCGGCGCGCAGCTGCTGGAGTTCATGCGGCAGTCGGTGCGCACCTACGGCCAGACCATCGTGATGGTGACGCACGACCCGATCATCGCCACCTACGCCGACCGCGTCGTCTTCCTCAAGGACGGAGCGGCCGTCGACGGCATGTCACGGCCGACGGTGGACGGCGTCCTGCACCGGATGTCGACCCTGGAAGGGTGACCCCATGTTCCACCTCGCCCTCACCAACGTCCTGCACCGCAAGCTCCGCTTCGCGCTGACCGCGCTGGCCGTGGCCCTCGGCGTCGCCTTCGTCGCCGGCACGTACATGCTCACCGACACCATGCACGCCGCCTTCAGCACCTTCTTCACCCAGGCCGACGCCAAGGTGGACCTGACCGTCGACTCGCCGTCCAAGCTGTCCACCACGACCGCCTCGTGGGGCGACCGGCAGCCGCTGCCCGAGAGCACCATCAGCACAGTGCGCGGCGTGCCCGGGGTGGCGGCCGCGGAAGGCATGGTGCAGGGCTCTGCGCAGATCGTCGACAAGCAGGGCAAGGTGATCACCACCACCGGCGCGCCGACGCTCGGCATGTCGACGATCACCAATCCCGCTCTCGACACTCTGACCCTGCGCAGCGGCAGCCGGCCCATCGGCGGGGGCCAGATCGGCATCGACGCGCAGACCGCGCGCACCCACGACCTCCACGTCGGCGACCAGGTGCGCATCCTCTTCCCCGCCGGCTCGGGGACCTTCCGCATCGTCGGCATCTTCGGCGTCGGCGAGCTGGACAGCATGGCGGGAGCCACCGTGGTCACCTTCGACCTGCCGGTCGCCCAGCAGGCGCTCGGCAAGCAGGGCGTCGTCGACGCGGTGCTGATCAAGGCGCAGCCCAGCGCCGACATCGGCCAGCTGCGCACCGCCGTGCAGAAGGCGGTCGGCGGCGGCGTCGAGGTGCTCACCGGGCAGCAGGTCGCCGACAACACCACCAAGAGCATCGACCAGGGCCTGGGGTTCTTCTCGGCGATGCTGATGGTGTTCTCGTCGATCGCCATCTTCGTGGGCGCCTTCATCATCTACAACACCTTCGCCGTCGTCGTCGTCGAGCGCACCCGCGAGCTGGGGCTGCTGCGCAGCATCGGCGCCAGCACGCGTCAGCTCATCGGCAGCCTGCTCGCGGAGGCGGCGGTGGTCGGGCTGGTGGCGTCGCTCGCCGGCATCGCGCTCGGCGCCGGCGTGTGCATCGGCCTGACCAGCCTCTTCGCCGCCACGGGCATGGAGCTGCCGCCCGCGCCGCTGCAGATCACGGCACGCACGGTCATCGTCTCGCTGCTCGTCGGCGTGCTGGTCACCGTGGTCGCGTCGCTCGGTCCCGCCTTGCGCACGCGCAAGCTCTCGCCGGTGCAGGCGCTGGTCTCAGGGCTCGCCGCGCCGGGGCCGATGCCGCTGCGACGGGTCATCACCGGCACCGCGATGTCGGCGGGCGGCCTCGCCGGGGTGATCTACGGCGCCTTCGCCCAGATCGACAATCGCCTGCCCTTCATCGGCGGCGGCGCGCTGCTCCTCTTCCTCGGCGTCGCGCAGCTCAGCCCGCTGATCGTGCGACCCGTGGCGCGGGTCGCAGGCTGGCCGGTGGCCAAGCTCTTCGGCCTCTCCGGCAGGCTGGGCCGTGAGAACGCGATGCGCAGCCCGGTGCGCACCGCGCGCACCGCCGCCGCGCTGGTCATCGGCATGGCACTGGTGAGCTTCGTGGCCATCTACGGCGCGTCGCTGAAGGCCTCGACCGGGTCGATGCTCGACCAGCTGGTCACCGGCGACTACGTGATGACCGGCACCAACCAGTACACGGGTTTCAGCCCCGAGGCGGTGCGCGCCATCCGCCTGCTGCCCCAGGTCGCCAACGTCGGCGAGATCCGCGGCGGCTATGCCGAGCTCAAGGGCAGCCTGGTCGGGGTCGGGGGCACGCAGGTGTCGGAGATGCTCGACGTCACCAATCTCACCGTCCTCGAGGGCAACATCCGCGGCCTCGACACCGGGGCCAGCATCGCCATGGGCAGCACCGTCGCCGCGGTGCAGGGTCTGCACGCCGGCGGCACCCTGACGCTGAGCTTCGACAAGGTCGGCGTGCGCACGCTGCCCATCGCCGCGATCTACGACGACTCCAAGGGCTCGGTCGGCGAGTACCTTCTCGGGCTGAACACCTTCGAGTCGGTCTTCGGGCAGCAGCTCGACATGATGGCCATCGTCAAGGCGACCAGCGGCGCCCCGCCGGCACAGGTGAGCGCCGCGTTGACCAAGGCGCTGGCGCCGTACCCCAACGTGAAGCTGCAGGACCGCGCCGCCTTCCGCCAGTCGACCATGGACCAGATCGACCAGCTGCTCACCCTGCTCTACGCGCTGCTGGTGCTGGCCGTGGTGATCGCGCTGCTGGGCATCGTCAACACCCTGGCGCTCTCGACCATCGAGCGCGTCCGCGAGCTGGGGCTGCTGCGCGCCGTCGGCATGGGCCGTCGCGAGGTGCGCGCCATGGTGCGCTGCGAGGCCGTGATCGTCTCCTTCATCGGCGCCCTGATCGGCCTCGTCGTCGGCGTCGTGCTGGCGGTGGTGGCGCTGCGGGCGTTGCAGGACAAGGGTCTCGGCGTCCTCTCGCTGCCCTGGGTGCAGCTCGCCGTGTTCCTCGCCGTCGGTGCCCTCGCCGGCGTTCTGGCAGCCGTCTTCCCCGCCCGGCGCGCGGCCCGCGTGGACGTCGTCCGCGCCATCGCCTCGACATGACATCTAGGGAGAGCGTCCATGGATCCTGACAGCAACGACCGCAACGATCGCATGATCCTCCTGCTCGACCCGGCGACCCGAGCCATCGTGGCCCAGTGCAGCGGCCCGGCGGACAACGGCGACTGCCCCAATGCGGGCGCCGGCGGCGTCGTGCCCTGCGCGGGGCGGCGCATCGTGCCCGCCTACGGCACCGGCATCGAGGGGTGGCATCTCACCGTCGTCGACACGCACCGCACCAGCTGCCCGCTGGCCACGCTGCTCCCCGACGAGACCTAGCCCCTCCCGTTCGTTCGCCGGCTGATCGGCTGAGACCTCTAGGTGTCGGCGCTGCGCGGCCGCGCGAACGACGCGGCCGCCAGCGCCACCACCGCCAGCAGCGCGAAGAGCACCGCGTGCTTGGTGTGCCGCGCGTAGGCGTCGGCGAGGAACGACGTCGGGGTGGTCGCGTAGAAGATGCACATCCCGGCGAACACCACCGCGAGGGCGATGCACACGCCCACCAGTGCCCAGCTCCTCTGCATGGCGCGTCGACCTCCTGGTTGATGCTCAGCGGATGACGATCAGGCCCACCACGCCGAGGGCGGCGCAGTAGTACGCGTAGGGGTCGAGCCGCCCGACGCGGAAGTAGCGGATCAGGAACCGCGCGCTGAAGTATGCGGCGACGCCCGCCAGCACCGCGCCGAAGACGTAGGTGCCGATCGGTGCGTGGGGGGTGCTGACCAGCTGGGGGATCTCCAGCAGCGCCGCCGCGAGGATGACCGGCGTGGCCAGCAGGAAGGAGAAGCGCGCCGCCTCCTCGTGGCGCAACCCCGCGAGCAGGCCGCCGGCCATGGTCGCTCCGGAGCGCGAGATGCCGGGGAACAGCGCCAGCGCCTGGCACGTGCCCACCAGCAGCGCAGCCGGGAACGACAGCCGCGAGGCGGGGCGGAACGACTCCTCCTGCGCCGCGCGCGAGCGGCCCTCCACGCCCACGCGCCTCTCGGCGCGGCGGCGCAGCATCTCGGCGCCGAGCAGGATGGCGCCGTTGACGACGAGGAACGACGAGGCGGCGCGCCCGTTGCTGAACAGCGACTTGAAGCGATCCTCGAAGACGACGCCGAGCACTCCGGCGGGGATGGTGCCGACGATGAGCAGCGCCATCATGCGCTCGTCCTCGGTGCGGATCTCGCCGCGCGGGATGGCCCGCAGGAAGGCCACGATCATGCGGATCCAGTCGTCGCGATAGAGGATGAGCAGCGCCGTGGCGGTGCCGAGATGGAGCAGCACCAGCAGCGGCACGAAGGTCGGGTCGGAGGGGTTGAAGTCGAGGTGGAAGATGAGCGGCACCACCACGGCGTGTCCGAGCGAGGAGACGGGGAAGAGCTCGGTCGCGCCCTGGAGGAGGCCGAGGAACGACACCAGCCACAGCGACACGGCGGGGCACGATACCAGGCGGGGACGGTGCGGCCGGGGCCCCGCCGCGGGATCAGCTCAGCCGGGCGCTGCGCTCGCGGTGGCCGTGGGGCAGCCCGCTGGGCGAGGGCCTGGTGCCCGGCTCCTGGTGCGGCGGCGGGGTCTGCGCCGGGTCGGGCGCCGGGTAGGGATCGGTCTCCACCTCGGCGGTGAGGCACTCTGGGTGCTGGGCGGGGTCGTCCGGCGGCGCCGGCGGCAGCAGCGGGAGGGAGAGGTCCGGCCGCACGAAGTTGAAGGCCGCGGTGAGGTCGCCGACGGTCTGCCGCCGCCACTCGCTGACGTTCGCCGCGCGCACCCCGAAGCGGCGCTCCAGGAAGAGCAGCAGCGAGGTGTGGTCGAAGAGGTCGCGGCAGACGAAGCCGCCACGGCTGAGCGGCGACACCACCAGCATCGGCACGCGGAAGCCCAGGCCGATCGGCTGCGAGTCGCCGGTGACGAACTCGCCCGGCGTGCCCGCGGGCGGCACCGGCGGCGGCACGTGGTCGAAGAACCCGCCGTTCTCGTCATAGGTGACAAAAAGTGCCACCCGGGGCCAGAGCGTCGAGGCCATCAGGGCGTTGACCACCAGGCTGACGGCGTTCTCGCCGTCGTGCGGCGCCGCCGCAGGGTGCTCCGACTGCACGGCGCCGGTGACCACCCACGACACCGGCGGCAGCGTGCCCGCGGCGACGTCGCGGAGGAAGTCGCCGGGGAAGAGCGGCGCCAGGTTGCCCTGCAGGGTCGCGGCGCGCGAGGCCATCGCCGGGTCCCCCGTGAAGTTCTGCGGCCAGTACTGCTGGAACAGGTAGAGGGGGTTGTCCTCGTAGTTGCCGCTGGGGTCGCCGTAGCACTTCCAGGCGATGCCGGCGTCGGTGAGCTGCTCGGGGTAGGTGACCCAGCCGGGGTCGAAGACGCCCCAGGTGCCGGCCGGTGACGAGGGGATCGCGTCGGTGAGCTTGCGCGTGCTGAGGACGGGACCGCCGAACCTCCCCTGCGGGTCGAGCATCCCGGTGAGCGAGTAGAGCCGGTTCGACGAGGTCGAGCCCATCACCGAGCAGTGGTAGCCGTCGCAGAGGGTGAAGGCGTCGGCGAGCGCGTGGTAGAAGGGCAGGTCGCTGCGCTCGTAGTAGCCCATGAAGCTGTGGTCGCTGTCGCCCGCGTGCGCCACCGCCCAGCGGTCCATGGCGCCGCCGTCCCAGGAGGTGTGCTGGTCGCCGTAGCTGTGGGTGATGTCGTTGGTGCACTCGCCCGTCTGCGTCGTGCCGATCTGCGTGGTGTCGAGATGGAAGGGCACGACCACGCGCGACGCGCCGGAGGAGTCGGTGTACTGCTGCGCGAACACGCCCGGCAGCGCGTTGGGGTCGTCGAAGCCGCGCACCGCGGGGTAGGTGCCGAAGTAGTGGTCGAAGGAGCGGTTCTCCTGGATGAGGATGACGACGTGCTCGATGTCCTCCAGCCGCCCCGCCGCCGCCGGCGGTGAGGCGAGGGCGCGGAGCACCGGATCGCCGAGCACGGCCGCCCCCGCCAGGGCGGCGCCGCTCTTGAGCAGGTCGCGTCGGGTCAGCTGCAGCGGGGCCACGTCCCCTTGGGACAGCGGTGCCGCCCGCCGTCTTGCACCCTTGGTGAGTCGTCAACCGCCGCGCTGGTGGCGGGGAGCCGCCGCCTGTAAAGAAAACGCCTGCATCCGCTCCGGGGAGCGCCCGCGTACCGCGAGGTGTCGCAGCCCATCCCTGGAGGCAGGCACATGACCCATCGAAGACGTCGACTGTTCACCGGCCTGGTCGCGCTGGCCGCCGCGGGGGCGGGCATCGCACCCTGGGCGGCCTCGGCGTCGAGCCACCGCGAGGCGCCGCTGATCGCCCAGGACCCGGTGGCCGACAACACCGACCTCTACGCCTTCACCAGCCCGGACGCCACCGACACCGTCACCCTGGTGGCCAACTACATCCCCTTCGAGCAGCC